>JAAGKN010000860.1_pt1 | contig 88327 bp, 74 predicted proteins | sample 6206371 | NCBI WGS metagenome assembly JAAGKN01 (sample SAMN11533720, study PRJNA540317) | gut metagenome | isolation source: fecal pellets from male and female animal of same cohort | host: Peromyscus leucopus | place: USA:CA | collected 2017 | reverse complement strand
CCTGCCTGATTTTGTTGTTCCTGAATTTGAAAAAGGCGGAGTCCCTGTTTTTTGAAAAGCAGAAGCCGGGGAAGAAGCATTTTCTCTGGATCGCGCAGCAGATCCTGTTTTTGTTTGTGCTGACAGGAATAAAAGGACCGTTTGCGATGCTGTATGTTCTGGCCGTCTGTGTATGGGCGATGATACGATGTATAAGCGGGGAGACCCGGAGCATCGGTCTGTTTGTGTTTTCCATGATCAACGCGGCTGTATTTGCTGTTATGTACAGTTTCCTTTTTGTGGCAGGTACGCAGGGTTATTTTTCAGATTGGAGCGTCGATTCTGTTTTGCTGTCGGTTCTGGACGGACGGGAGATTGCAAATTTATATGAGAAATTCGGGCTTCGCGGGATAGCGGGAAGAGCGGTGCTTTTGCTGCCGTCTCTTTTGGCGACTTTTACTGTTCTTCTGCCGTTTGGATTGGCGGCGGTTGTTGATATGATCGGATTCCTTTTTGGGAAAAAGAATTTAAGCAGCGATATGGTTTTTTCCTGTATTTTTGCCGGTGGCGGATTGTGCGCGTATTATATGTTTCACACGCCGGACAACGTTCAGGTATATTTTCTGTTTGCAGCGATGCCGTTTATAGGTTATTTGTGTTTTGACAGGGCGTTCGCGTTGATAAAGAAAGATGCGTGGAGAAATATGTTCTGTATTGTTGTTCTGGCATTTACGATATTGTCGGCGGGTAGCCGCATGATTCAACCGGTAACGGAATTTTCGAAACGATTCGTATGCTATCTGAAAGATGATTACCCGGAGGCGGAGTCCCGGCGTGCCCTCAGGTTTGCGGCGTATGATTTTTTGAAGGACAATACGGATAAAAACGCAATGACAGCGACGAATCATCAGGGTGCAGGAACGTTCCATGAGATTTCCGCGTTTGGAGAACGGCGATGCTACCTGGAAGGGTATGAATATTCCGTCACCAATTTTGGGTTTGACAAGGCGGAAGAACGAGTGCGGGAAATGGAGCGTCTGTTCGACAACGACTGGAATGATGAGGATCGATACGGTTTCTGCCAGGCATTTGGCATTGACTATCTGGTGTGTTTTAAGTACATGGATGACTGGCCGGTTCATGTGTTGCAATGCGGTGAGCCATTCAGGAACGTATTCGATAACGATGAGGTTGTAATATACGAGGTGAACTGGCAGCAGTAAGCGCGGGAAAGAAGAGGATTGACCATCGAGATGGAAAAAATAGTGATTCTGGGAAACGGCGGCCACGCAAAAAGTCTTACCGATATGATCGAAAGAGAAAAACGGTATAAAATCGTGGGGTATGTGGTCAATGAAAACGACGCGGAGACGGGCGCTGAAAAATATCCGCGATTGGGCGGCGATGCGCAGCTGGGACAGATATTTCAAAGCGGCATCACAAACGCGGCTGTAGGCGTAGGATATATGGGCAACTCCGACCTGCGGGAAAAATTGTGGAAAACGTTAAAGGAGATTGGTTTTTTTCTGCCGGTCATCTGCGATCCGTCGGCTATTCTGGCGGAGGACGTCAGAATCGGGGAGGGCAGTTTTATCGGGAAAGGCAGTATTGTGAATGCAAATGCTTCCATAGGCAAAATGTGTATCATCAATACAGGAGCCATTATCGAGCACGACTGTGAAATAGAAGATTTTGCGCATATATCAGTCGGAAGCGTTTTGTGCGGGAATGTGAAGGTAGGAAATGCATCCTTTGTCGGCGCCAACGCTACGGTGATTCAGGGAATCAGCATCGGACGAAAGTGCATGATAGGGGCGGGGACAACAATCAGGAAAAACCTGAAGGATAACCATATGGCCTGTGCCGGAGAAAGAATATTGTGCAGGCGGCTGTAAAGGCGGAGTCAATTTGAAGAAAAGGTTTTGTGATAGAGGAGCCGCTTCGGATGAAAAGGATGCGGATAGACAAAATAGATGTTGTACTATATAATAGTTTGCAGAAAAGAGAAAAATATGATATAGAAACAGATCAGAAATGGAGAGACTATGATACCTGTTAACGAATTGGTAAGAGGTTATAATTTATATCGGGAAGAATATGAGGAGAAGGCCGTTTCCGTTCTCAGGAGCGGTTGGTATGTGCTTGGAAAAGAAGTAGAACAGTTTGAAAATGAGTACGCGGAGGCGTTGGGCGGCAACTGCTACTGCGCAGGTGTGGATAATGGGCTGAATGCGATCCGCTTGGGTCTTCATGCCAGTGGGATCGGTCCGGGAGACGAGGTGATTGTTCAGTCGAACGGTTACATAGCGACCATGCTCGGCGTCACGCAAAACGGAGGCGTTCCTGTATTTGTAGAGCCGGATGAGTACCATAATTTAGATGCGCAGCGGATAGAAGCCGCTATTACCGATAAGACGAAGGCGGTGCTGGTGACGCATTTATATGGACAGGCGACCCGGATGGATCGAGTAATGGAGATCTGCAAAAGAAATAATTTAATGCTCTTTGAGGACTGCGCACAGTCTCATTTTTCATCCTATAAGGGAGTCAACACCGGTCTGTTCGGGGATGCGGGATTTTTTAGTTTTTATCCGACAAAAAATCTGGGCTGTTTTGGCGATGGCGGCGGCGTTGTATCAAAAAATAAAGAGTTGATTGATAAAATTAAGGTTTTGAGAAACTATGGCAGCGATTACAAATATCATAATATTGTTCCCGGATTCAATTCCAGACTGGATGAACTGCAGGCCGGACTTCTTCGGGTGAAATTAAGCCATATGCCCGAGCTGCTTGCCAACAGAAGAAAAATAGCGGAGGCTTATTTGCAGGGTATTAGGAATCCGCTGGTAGAGCTGCCGCTGCTGGCTGAGGATGTCGTGCCTGTCTGGTATTTGTTTGTTGTGCGTGTGGAGAATCAGGATGGATTCAGAAACTTCCTGTCGGAGCATGGCGTGCAGACAGATGTACATTTTCCGACGCCGCCGCATATGCAGCCTGCGTTGGCTTATCTGGGGCATCATGAAGGCTCGTTTCCGATAGCAGAGAAGGATTGCAAATCGGTTGTCTCTCTTCCTATGATGGATTATTTATCGGATGAAGAGATAGAAACGGTCATTAAGGTGGTGAACGCATATGAAGGATAGAAAATATTATCTGGTGGATATTCGCTGTGTTGAGGAAAAGGACGGAAAGCTGATCGTGGCTGAAAGCGGTAATCAGGTGCCGTTTGATATCAAGAGGGTATTTTGTGTAAAAGATGTCGCAGAAGGGGAGGAGAGAGGGACACACGCGACAAAAAAGACAAAATTAATATTAGTGCCTTTGGCGGGTGCATGCGAGGTAGAGGTAGATACGGGAACGCAGAAGGAAGTGTTTTATATGGACACGCCGACTAAAGGGCTATATATTGACGAGATGATCTGGCGGACCATGAGAAACTTTACGCCGGATTGTATCATGATGGCTATGGCCGACAGAATATTTGACCCGCAGAACGAAACCTATGACGATTATGATGAATTTATTGCGGCGGTGCGCTCAGAGAGGGAATAAGTGAAAAACAGCGATCTTTGGGGAATAGAAAAAAATCAATTCAGCCTGCATACGACGGAGGATATTTTTCTGTGGCTGGAAGAGCGCAAAAGTAATCTGGAAGTTCATCTGAACAGGATTTCTCTGGAAGAATGTGTCCCCTGGTACTATGATGAAGAGCGGGGAGAAATTCGAAACAGACGAGGGACTTTTTTTCAGATTATAGGCGTCAGGCATAAGAAAGAAAATGGGGAAATAGTGGAGCAGCCGATTATATTGCAGGAAGAAATCGGTTTTTTGGGAATTATATGCTGCAAAATTAACGGTGTCTGGCATTATCTGATGCAGGCGAAGATTGAGCCGGGGAATGTCAATTGCGTGCAGCTGTCGCCGACGCTTCAGGCGACAAAAAGCAATTTCACGAGGCAGCATGGCGGGGCCGGCCCGGCCTTTTTGGAATATTTTCTGGATATGTCCGCGCAGAATGTGTTGGTGGATCAGATCCAGTCGGAACAGTCGTCGCGTTTCTTGGGAAAAAGAAACAGAAATGTTATTTTAATGGTTGACAGGCAGATAGAAGAGCCGGTGACCCACAGATGGATTACGCTGGCTCAGATAAAAGAGTTGATGCGTTATGACAATCTGGTCAATATGGACACGAGAACAGTGCTGTCCTGCATACCCTATGTTTTATTGGGAACAGAGGGGGATACCCCATTCAAAAATAAACTGTATTTTCATAAGACGGCCAATTCTCTGGACAGGCAGACAATCGTTAATCTCTATCATCAAATCAATCACTATAAAATGTTTGAAAAGGGAAAAATTGAGAAGATTCCGCTGCTTTCGCTAAGTGATTGGGAAATGGAAAACGGGGAATTTTATTGTAAGGCCGGGAGTCCTTTCAAAATTATTTTCTGTGATATTACAATTGAAGGCAGGGAGGTAACCAGGTGGCGGCAGCCATTGTTCGCAGCTACGGAGATTGCAACGTTTGGGCTGCTGTGTTGTGACGATAACGGGATTTTAAAGTTTTTGGTTAAGATTAAACCGGAGATCGGCTGCTTTGACGGCGTAGAGATTGGACCGACCATACAGACGGAAACGGACGGTGCAAAAGAAGATGCCTGCGTCAGCCGTTTGTTTTGGGAAAAACTGGAAAACAGGAAAGGTATCCTGGCGGATGTTCTGCTATCTGAAGAGGGTGGCAGATTCTTTCAGGAGCAAAACAGGAACGTGATTATTCTCATTGACAAAGAAGAATTGCCGGATATGATTCCGGGATATGTGTGGAGTGATTATGGAACACTCAATATTCTGACGCAGATTAATAATTGTCTGAATATCCAGCTTAGAAATCTGCTTTCTATTCTGGAAATCTGAAGGCAGGATAAGTGCGTCGTATACAGCGTGAGAGCAGAGGAAAGGATGCAGGATAACTATGCATAAGATCAGAATCGGTATATTGGGGGCCGCGGATATTGCATATCGGCGGTTCCTGCCGGCGTTGAGCAAGGCAGATAATTTCATATTTGCCGGAGTAGCCGTTGCGTCGGAATCAGGGAGAGAAAGAGCCCGGAGAATAGTAAACGATTTTGGCGGGCATATTTATATCGGTTATGAAAACATACTTCGGATGCCGGATATTGATGCCGTATATATTCCGCTTCCGCCAAGTCTGCATTATACATGGGCCTATAAGGCGCTGGCTATGGGAAAACATGTCTTGTCGGAGAAACCCTGTACAGTGAGTCCGGAAGACACGGCAGCGCTTACTCGTCTGGCGGAGGAAAAGCAGCTTGTTATTATCGAAAATTATGCCTTTACCATGCATAGGCAGATAGGAAAGATTAAGGAGCTGATAGCATCGGGAGAAATAGGAGAACTGCGTCTGATTCGGTCGGCTTTCGGATTTCCCTACCGCTGTGCAGACGACTTCCGATATCATAAGGAGCTGGGAGGCGGAGCACTTCTGGACTGTGGCGGATATGTTATAAAGATTGCTCAGCTGTTTCTGGAGGGGGATATCAGAGTCCTGACGTCAGCGCTCCATGAAACGGGAATGCATGATGTTGATCTGTATGGCAGCGCCGTATTGGCGGATCAAAATCAGACGGAAGCACAGCTCGCGTTTGGAATGGACAACGCCTATAAGTGCGAATTGGAAGTATGGGGAAGCAAGGCCTGCATATCCGCTCCCAGAGTTTTTACGCCGCCGGCTGAATTGGAAACACAGATTATAGTGAGAGGGCAGACAGAAAAAAGTATCAAGGTGGAACCGGACGACCAGTTTTTACATCTAATAGAATATTTCGGTGCCTGTATGGCAGACAGAGAAAAGCAGAGACGGGTGCGGGAAGGGATCGTTACGCAGGCGCGGCTGACGGAAATGGTCAGGACGATGAATATCTGTGGGAGTGAGAGAAAACAATGAGTAAAATATCAATTGTGATACCGGTATATTGGAATGAAGATACGCTGACGCTTTTGTATGATGATCTGAAGAGCAAAATACTGGAGCAGCTGGGTGATTACGAGATCGTCTTTGTCGACGACGGTTCGGGGGATCAGTCCTGGGAAGTGATGGAACGCATCAGAGAACGGGATGAAAATGTGCAGTGTGTAAAACTGTCGAGAAATTTCGGCGAGCATTCGGCAATCCTTGCGGGACTTTCTGTCTGCACAGGAGATTGCGCCGTAACAAAACAGGCTGATCTGCAGGAAGATTCTGAAATTATACTGGAAATGTACGAAAGCTGGAAACGGGGAAATAAGGTGGTGCTGGCTGTTCGGGAGGAGAGGGAAGACAGTTTCACAACAAAACTGTTTGCCGGTCTGTATTATAAAATCGTGCAGAAGTGCGTGAATAAAAATATGCCTGCGGGCGGATGTGACTGCTATCTGCTCGACAGGCAGGTTATCGGTACCCTTTTGAATCTGGATGAAAAGAACTCATCCCTGACTCTTCAGATTTTGTGGGCCGGATATCAGACTGACAAGATTTATTTCCATAGAAAAGCGAGAGAAGTGGGAAAAGGGCGGTGGACTCTGGCAAAAAAATTTAAGCTGGTGCTGGACTCTGTTATTAGCTTTTCTTATATACCGATCAGGCTGATGTGGATCGTTGGGATTCTTTTTTTTATTTTTGCTGTGATTATGGGTATAGATGTCATTGTAGAGTGGTGCACGGTGGGGACGCCGATTGCCGGCTGGCCCTCGCTGATGTGTGTAATGCTGTGTTCATCGGGGCTGATTCTGTTGATGTTAGGCATGCTGGGGGAATATATATGGCGAACCTTCGACGCGGCAAGAAAGAGACCGCCGTTTATTATTGACGAGATTAGAAAAACATCGAAAACAGAGTGATGAAAAAGTATGGAAAGAGTATGGAACCTGCTGGAAAAATGCATGTATTTTTTCGCCCGCAAAATATTTCGGCTTACCATTTCAGCGGATCAATGGGAGAAATGGTGTCAGTTTGTAAAGTTCGGCCTGGTGGGCGTGTCGAATACGATAGTCAATTATGGAATCTATGCGGTACTTGTACTGTTATCGGTAAATTATCTGGCAGCTTATGTGATTGGATATTTAATCAGTATCTTAAACGCCTATTATTGGAATAACAGATATGTTTTCAGGGAACAGGAAGAAGAAAACAGAGTCTGGTGGAGAATACTGGCGAAGACTTTTTTTGCTTACGCCGGAATCGGATTGGTTTTGTCGAACATTCTGCTCGTTATCTGTGTGAGGGTATTGTCAGTTCATGAGATGCTGGCGCCCATACTCATTTTGTTTGTTACGACGCCGGTTAATTTTCTGGTTAATAAATTATGGGCATACAGGGCAAAGAGCAAAGAAAAGGAATGAAAGGCGTGGTCAATGCAGGAGGGCTGTTATGTTTGCGGACAGAATATTTATAATTGCAGAGGCGGGGGTTAATCACAACGGAAGTCTTGAGACAGCAAGGCGGCTGATAGATGCGGCTGCAGAAGCGGGAGCTGACGCCGTTAAGTTTCAGACTTTTAAGACGGAAAATCTTGTCTGCAGAAATGCCGAAAAGGCGGCATATCAGATGGTGACTACCGACGCGGAGGAATCGCAGTTTGATATGCTCAAAAGACTGGAATTGACGCCGGATATGCATAAAGAACTGATAAGCTGCTGCCATGATAAGAATATCATGTTTCTTTCAACGCCGTTTGATATGGAGAGTCTGCATTATCTTATCGGGTGCGGTGTATCCATCATAAAGATACCTTCCGGAGAGATTACCAATTATCCGCTGCTTCGGGAGGCGGCAAAATCAGGGAGGCGGATTATTCTATCCACCGGCATGAGCACGCTTGATGAAGTCAGGGAGGCGGTAACCGTGTTGAAAGAAAACGGCAGTGCGGATATTACCGTTCTGCATTGCAATACGGAATACCCGACGCCTTTTAGGGATGTGAACCTGAGGGCCATGCAGACAATAAAAGAGGAGATCGGAGTTTCCGTGGGGTATTCGGATCACACGCAGGGGATAGAGGCTGCAGTCGCGGCTGCGGCGCTGGGTGCTGAAATGATAGAGAAACATTTCACACTGGACAAAAATATGGAGGGACCGGATCACAAGGCAAGCCTTGAACCGGATGAACTGGCGGAGATGATCAGGGCGGTCAGACATATCGAACAGGCGATGGGAGACGGGAAGAAAAAGCCCTCAGCGTCTGAAAAGAAAAATATGGCTGTTGCGCGAAAGAGCATTGTAGCCGCCTGCGGCGTCAAAGCAGGAGAAACGTTTACAGAGGATAACCTGACAGCGAAACGACCGGGAACAGGGCTTTCACCGATGTTATGGAATCAGGTAATCGGGCGGCAAGCGAAAAGAGATTTCACGGCGGATGAGATGATAGAACTATGAAAAAGATATGTATTGTAACGGGAACCCGTGCCGAGTATGGGCTGTTAAAGCCCGTGATTGACAAAGTGAATCGTTCAGATACGATGGAGCTTCAACTGGTTGTAACCGGGATGCATCTGTCCCCGGAGTTCGGGCTGACGTATCGGGAAATAGAGGAGGACGGTTATCCGATCAGCGAAAAAATCGAGATGCTGCTGTCTTCTGATACAAGCGCGGGAGTAACCAAATCCATGGGAGTCGCGTTGTTAGGGTTTGCCGATTATTTTGAAGGAAAGCGGCCGGATATCCTCGTTATTCTGGGGGATCGATATGAGGCCCTGGCGGCGGCGACGGCGGCTATGATGGCAAGAATACCGATCGCGCATATCCATGGCGGAGAAACCACGCAAGGAGCGGTGGACGAGGCGATCAGACATTCCATAACGAAAATGAGTCATCTTCATTTTACAGCGACAGAGGAATACAGAAACAGGGTGATCCAACTGGGAGAGCAGCCGCAGAACGTTTATCATGTCGGGGCTCTCGGGGTGGAAAATGTCAAAGCAGTTTCCCTGCTCGACAGAGAAGCGCTGGAGGACTCGATAAAGTTCACGTTTCATTCGCCAACGGTTATGGTCACCTATCATCCGGTTACGTTGGAAAACAAGACGGCAGGGGAACAGTTTGGCAGTCTGCTTGCCGTGATTGAGCGGCATAAAGAGATGCAGGTTATTTTTACAAAAGCGAATGCGGATCCCGATGGCAGGGTGATCAATCAGATGATAGATGATTATGTGAAAAAGAATCATAGCAGGTGCGCGGCGTTTACTTCGCTTGGCCAGCTGCGCTATTTAAGTACGCTGCAGTTCTGCGATGCTGTGGCAGGTAATTCTTCAAGCGGAATTATCGAGGTACCGTCTTTCGGGATTCCTACTGTCGATATAGGGGACAGGCAGAGAGGAAGAGTCAGAGCAGAATCGGTGATTCACTGCAGAAACGAAGAAACAGACATAGAGCGCGCATTGGCGCAGGCATTGTCGCCGGAGTTTAAGCGCACTCTGCACAGCGTGAATAATCCCTATGAGGGAAACCATACTTCACAGCGGATTATAAAAGTGATTGAGGAAGCGCTGGAGCGTGGAATTGACCTGAAGAAAACGTTTTATGATCTCGGTCAGTCAGAGTCATCAGCTGTTTCGTGAAAAGCGATAATGATTTTATCGCCATTCACATAGCAGGAGTACAGCGAATTTGCCATAACAGGTTCCGATGAGCTGACGATCTGCCGGTCTGCATCGGTGTCGGCTTCCAGGGTCAGATCATCCTGCAGATAGTGCAGTACATAAGCGCCGCCGATCCAGCCGTCATTTGTAAAATACTTGGGGAGCAGTCCGCCGGTCATAGGGTATTTTTTGGAAAAAATCTGTGTGCGTTTCGGAACAGGCATACTTCCTATAAAAGAGAGACGGATAAAGTCTCCGTTGGTGTTGACTGTTTCCAGATCGTGCGCAACATGATATACGATGTATTTTGCATATTCGTTCTGGTTATTTATAGCATTGGCATAAGAATAGATATAGGTATAATGGTACAAATTGCATATGATAAGCAGCAGCAGTACGGCGCGTATCAAGGACGAGTGCTTTCTGGCGAAATATAACAGGAGGATTCCCAGATAAAGCAAAAGACCGCCATGCGTTGTAAATATTCTGAATTTCAGCGTCTGCTGTTTGAGAATCATTAATGCCAGGAAGGAAGCAATAAAGACGCAGAAGGGAGAAAGGAAAAGAAAGGAGATATCCACAATCTTACGCCATCCGTTTTTCTTGTTTTCCCGTAAGTACAGCAGGATGCTTAAAAATATTGCCAGTACAATAAGCAGCACTAAGCTAATTTGATACCACCATGTGGTTTCGGATATAAAGCTCATGATGAACTTGCAGGTGTCAATAATATTTTGAAAGATCACAAGAATGGACCCTGGTTTTAGCTCCAGAGTTTGAGAGGCGCCATAGCGCCAGTCTGAGCGGCTGACATAGTGAGGCGCGATAACTGCTTTATAGATAATGGCACCTATGCCGATACCGGCAATTCGAAGACTTTCGCGGACGTAATCGATATTTTTTTCCTGAAATAACAGGAAAAAAATATCGGCTATGAAAAGTATGAGACACATTCCGATAGCAGCCTGCTGTAAAGACAATAGTGCCATACTTAACAACGTCGTATAGATGAACATTTTCGTTTTTTGAACTGTATCCGGTATGGAAAAAATAATAAATGGAAGGCTCAGAGAGATGAGAACTCCCATGGAACCGTAGCGATAAGATGCGCATTCCACAAGGAACGGGTTGGTTATAATAAACAGTAAAACTGCAATCAGTGCATACCGGTTGGTGATAAAGTCCAAGTTTGCTTTTGCGTATAGGATGAGAGCGTAAGATAGAAACAATATACCTAAAATTAACGGAAGAGGTGCGGTATCATTGATCGGCTCACCTCCGCACAGCGCAAGAACCAGATATTCCAACAAGGGACGTCCATCGCCTTTAAAGCCAACGCCTCGCCCAAGAGACCAGCCAAGATCATCATTCAGATATAAGTTGTTCAATATAAGGATCGTGGGGAAGACATAGAGTAAACTAAGCAATGTCAGAAGTAAATAATTTGTTGTTTCTTTTTTATCGAGTTGATACCATTTCATAAGGCGCTCCTACCTATAGGGGAATATATATAAAATCTGCCATAATTGCTACAAAAATTATGGTATATTATATAAGATATCGATTGGAGTGTCAATGTTTTCCAACCTCCTAAATTTTCGTACGCTAACTCAAGATCGGTTCGTTATTGCTTTTTGGCGGTGCATACATTATAATAGACGCAGATTCATAGTATCGCCGAATCGGAAATGAAGAGGATATGAAACGGATGGATATAAAAAAATTATGCGATATGAAGAGCAGGCACAGGCTGTTTTTTTCTGTTGTTCTTGTCATTCTGTTGCTGTCATTGACATGGGCTTTGATCCCGATTGTGTTTGAAACGAGCGATGACTCATTTATGATGAGCTGTCTATCGGGGGGGAAGACCGGGAAACCAGAAGTGGATACGATATTTAGCCAGTTTTTCTGGGGGAAAATGATATCCTCTCTTTATGTTCTGAATGCGGGGGTTCCGTGGTATACGCTTGCCTTTTCGATTCTCACGGCATTGTCGCTGATTACGGTCTGTTATTGTGTGGTATCATCCTTTCCCAGGTGGGGAGGGAGTTTGTTTTGCCTGTTGTATTTTTGTATGTTTTTATATTATACAGCTGTTCTTCAATTTACGGTTGTTTCATCCTTTTGCGGCGTAGCAGCGCTCTCCCTGATGCTGACGGACCAGAAAGAGGAAAAACGCAGAAGTTTTATTGTTAGAAACAGCATTATTTTTTTCTTTATCTTTTTTGCAGTCAATATACGTCCCAAGGTCGGATATCTTGCTTTGGGGAGCGCAATGTTTGCAGTTTGTCTGGCAATAGCTGGTTATTTGTTGAAAATTGTTGACAGGAAAAAACTGCAAAAAACGATAGTTTCCTTTCTTGTATTCTGTGTCGCAACTGGTATTTGTGTGTGTGTTCACGAAATTCATGAATCGCGAAACGGGTGGAAGAATTTTAGAGAGTATCATGTGGAACGGGCGAGATTTACAGATTATACCAAATTAGATTATATGTCCAATAAAGATCTGTTTGATAAGATTGAATGGTCGGAAGAATTTTATGATTTGGTAAAAAATTGGTTTTTTATGGACGAGACGGTCAATGCGGAAACATTTCGGGCGGTAAATGAGCGCAATGCACCGGTAGCGATGGGGGTGAAGGAGGCTATATTTCGCACTTTTCCGAGAATAAGTTTCCAGGTGAAAGTGTGGGTGATACTATTGCTCTTTTTGGCGGTGGATGCGATCATACGCCGCCAAAAAATTATTGTGGAAGATGGCGTGCCCTTTTTGTGGATGATTTTATGGCTGGCGGAGACCTGGTATTTTGCGCACAGTGGGAGAATGATGGAGAGGGCGTTTGAAGCGTGGACACTGCTTGCCGTGGTCCCATCAGTTTTGGGAATGGGAGTGTCGAGGAATCGGCAGGAGAACACAGAACGTGTGAAAAGCAGAGCGGGGGATCTGGTTATACCTGTAGCGCTATTGTTATGTTGTGTTTTATGTGTGTGGTATCCGCACGGAGGATATTGCGGGGCAAAGGAACTTTCGCTGGTGAAAGCCAAAGCAGCAGCGGCAAATGGCGATTTGGAAGATTATGTGATAGCCAATTCGGAAAACATATATATTTTCGGAACATCTGTATCAAGAGAAGGAGAACCATGGAGAGTATATACAGAAGGTTCGCCGTATAATTTGATTTTCTGGGGTGGATCTTCCTGTAATTCGCCTATTTATGATGCACAGTTAAAAAAGAATGGGCTGGAGCACATATATATGAAAGATTTTTTCTTGGACAACGTATATTTTATAGCGCATGAGGAACCCGATCAGAGTTTGTGTAATGTGATGGAAGAAAAGTTCCCGGGTTGCACTTATAAGATTACAGATATGCAACATGGTTTTATTGTGTATAAGTTTTTTGAGTAAAGATGGCGTATGGTTAAGGATAAAGAAATGTGAAAATGCTATGAGTAAAAAAGGTATTGTATTATTTCTGTTTATGCAGGTCATGAATGTTGTGTTTTCATTAAATGGTGTTTTAATGAAACTGGCATCAGTTTCATGGCAGGAGAACGGGTTGTTTGCAATAAAGACAATTGCAGTTCTGTGTGCCTCTGTGGCAGTGCTTGGCGTTTATGCGGTCGCTTGGCAGGCAATATTGGGTAAGGTGGATCTGTCACATGCTTATTTGAATAAAGGAACTGTGGTATTCTGGAGCCTGCTTTGGTCTGCTGTTGTGTTTCAAGAACAGATTACAATATATAATATTGTGGGAGGCGCGGTTATTTTTCTGGGGTTAATAATGGTAAATTATCATGAATAAGTGGATTGCAGTATTTCTATATATTTGCAGCGGGCTGATCGCTGCCATATCGCAGCTGCTGATGAAGCTGGAAGCGACAAAATATAAAGAAGAAAACGGTATCAGGCGAATTTTTCATTTCAGGGTAATGCTTGCGTATGGACTGATGTTCAGTACAATTTTTATCAATATGCTGGCGATGCGCTATATACCGTATAAATACACAGCAGTTTTTGGGACGTTTTCCTACATCTTTGTAATGCTTCTCGGGTATTTTGGGCTGAAAGAGCAGATCGGAAAAATCCGTGCTGTGGGAGCCGGTGTTATTCTCGCCGGCATTGTCATATTTAACTGGGGGTGATAAAAGATGGCAGACGCAGCAGCTGGGGAAAAAGAAAAAATATCGGTTATTATTCCCTGCTATAATTCTGAAAATTCGATCAGAACCGTGGTAGAAAATATACTGCATGTATTGGAAGAAATATATGAATGCCAGATTATTCTTGTGAATGATTGCTCGAAAGATCATGTTTGGGATACCATTACAGAGTTGTGTTCGTCGCACAGGAATGTGATCGGGCTTTCTCTGGCACGAAATTTTGGACAGCAGTCTGCAAGAATGGCAGCGCTGGAACATGTGACAGGGAAATATGTGGTGTTTATGGATGATGACGGACAGCACGAAGCCTCAGATATTCTGCGAATGATGGATAAATTAGAAACAGGATATGATATTGTTTACGCGTACTTTCGGCACAAAAAGGAAAGCGGATTTCGCGTATGGGGAAGCAAAGTCAATCGCAGGATGACAGATTGGGTGATGGGCACTCCGAAAAATGTGCACACCAGCAGTTTCTTTATCACGAGAAGATTTGTGGTGGACAAGCTGAGAGACTATCCGAATCCTTCACCATATATATTTGGGTATTTTATGCATATTACAAGGAATATAGCGGATATTGAAGTGGAACACCATGAACGTATTTACGGGCGGAGCGGCTACACGCTGAGGAAACTTATCGGGCTGTGGATGGAGGGTTTTACCGGATTTTCTGTGATTCCTTTGCGGATAGCAAGTATTGTCGGCTGCGGAATGGCCATGGTTGGCTTTCTGGGCGGCATTTATACAATTATTCATAAACTGGTGAATCCGACGGTGGCAGCGGGATATACTTCTCTCATAGCCGTTATCTTGTTTTGCTGCGGGATGATTATGATTATGTTGGGATTACTGGGAGAGTATGTTGGCAGAATTTTTATGAATTTGAATCATTTGCCGCAGTATGTAGTCAGAGATAAACTGAATGCAGAAGCTGGCGAAAGCGATTGATGCATTCGGTTAAGAAGCCGGATGAATTACTTAATAGATCAGGAGGATAAATATGTACGAAGATGTAAGCGAAGTTGAGAAGAAATTTAAGATATCGGAATTTCCCCTAAATGTAATCATCGAACCGGGGAATTATTGTAATTTGAACTGTACAACCTGTGCAAACAACAAATTGACCAGACCAAGAGGTCAGATGAGTATTTTGTTATATAAGAAACTCATAGATGAGATTGCGCAGGAAAATCCGTACACAAGAATATGGCTTGACTTTTATGGAGAACCTTTGCTGCAGAAGTTCAAAATTTTTTATATGATTGACTATGCTGTAAAAAAAGGTTTAAAAAATATCAGTTTGAATACAAACGGAACGCTGTTGGACGAAGAAATGGCGGAAATGCTGTTAGATTCCGGCATTGATTTTATCAGTATTGACTGTGACGGCTTTTCAAAAGAAGTATATGAGAGAATTCGAATAAATGGTGACAGGGATGTTACTTATGCCAATATTGAAAGAATTTTAAAGCGCAGACAGGAACGGGGACTGGAAAAGCCGATTATTGAGATAAAAGCAATGGAGATGGAAGAAAATGCGCATGAGATAGATCAGATCATTCAATACTGGAGAAAACGGGGCGCATGGACAACGACGAGAAGGCTGATTTCATGGGCCGGACAATGCGAGGCAATCGCACCGGAAGAGAAGGATCCGCGAGTGGCGTGCGGCAATGCAGTGGGAACTTTTCCAATCACTTGGGATGGCAGGGCAGCCTTGTGCGTTATGGATGTGAATGCCGATTATCAATGCGGAGACTTAAATACATGCTCCATAAAAGAAATTTGGCAAAAAAGGAACGAGGAATTTGTGAAAAAGCATATGGAGCACCGCTTTGACGAGCTTCCCGTGATCTGCAGAAATTGTACGGACTGGGAAATTATCGGGGAGAAACGTTATGATGAAAAGGGGAATGAGGTTGGAAAAAATTACGAGGACAGAGCACAGATGCTTGGAGGGAAATAGAAGTGTGACATCGTAAATTGCCGGTGTTGGGACGTGTAATTTTTCGGTATATGCAGGATACATTTTTCGTATTTATTATGCCGCTTTGCAGCGATATGCTATAGATCATATCAGGATTGATGGGAGAAAGAGTATGTACGAGAATATTAATGAAGTAGAAAAGAAATTTAAGATATCGGATTTTCCGTTAAATGTGGCTATTGAAACAGGAAATTATTGTAATTTGAATTGTATTATGTGCGCCAATAATAAGATAACCAGACCGAAAGGGCAGATGAATATTTTATTGTATAAAAAACTCATAGATGAGATCGCACAGGAAAATCCATATACAAGAATCTGGCTGGACTATTATGGAGAACCCTTATTACAAAAATTCAAGATTTTTTATATGGTTGATTATGCTGTAAAAAAGGGCTTAAGAAATATCAGTATGAATACAAATGCAACACTGATGGATGAAGAAATGGCGGAGATGCTGTTAGATTCCGGTATTGATTTTATCAGCATTGACTGTGACGGCTTTTCGAAGGAAGTATATGAAAAAATCCGGGTAAATGCGAATAGGGACGTGGTGTATGCAAATATTGAACATATCTTGAAGCGTAAGCAGGAGCGCGGTTTGAAGAAGCCGATTATTGAGGTAAAAGCGATGGAAATGGAAGAAAACGCGCATGAGATAGATCAAGTAATTCAATACTGGAGAGAACGTGGTGCGTGGACGGCAGTTCGAAGGCTGATTTCGTGGGGAGGAGCAGTACAGGATATTGCGCCTGAGGCGGTAGATGTAAGGATTGCATGCGGCAACGCAGTGGGAACGCTTCCGATCACATGGGATGGAAGGGCTACGCTGTGTGTTATGGACGTTGATGCTGATTACCAGTGTGGGGATCTGAACACGACTTCTATCAAGGAAATTTGGCATAAGCGTAATGAAGCGTTTGTAAGAAAGCATATGGAGCATCGTTTCGATGAACTTCCTGCAATCTGTCAGGGTTGTACGGACTGGGAGATTGTCGGGGAACAGCGCTATGATGAAAACGGCAACGAGGTCGGCAAGAGTTATGAGGAGAGAGAGCAGATGCTTGAGGAAAACGGATGAGTAAAGTTCTGGTTACCGGTGCGGCAGGATTTATCGGCACCTATGTGACAAAGCGTATACTGGCGCAGGGGTATGATGTCATAGCGGTGACTAACTCGAAAGGTCTGGATATGAGGTCGGAAAGGCTCACGGTTATCGCGGCGGATATATGTGACGATGGATTTATAGAAAAGGTATCGCAGGCAGCGGGATGTTGCCGGACTGTGATCCATTTGGCGGCGGACATTCGGGTGCCCGGAGACGGGCGCACGATTGCGGTGAATTGCCTCGGGACATATCATGTGGCGGAATTGGCAAATGAACTGGGCGCGGATAAATTTGTCTATCTGTCCAGCGTGCCGGTGATCGGAAGGCCGGTCAGTGTACCGATTACCGAGGAGCATCCCATGCATCCTGAAACGCTGTATCATATTACCAAGCTTGCGGGCGAGGGTATCGTGAATCAGGTTGGTGTGCCGGAGATGAAAAAGGTGATACTGCGTATTCCATCTCCTGTCGGAAGGGAGATGCGGCGGAATGTTTTTTTATACCGTATGTTAGAGCAGTGCCGCAGCGGACAGGATATCCTGCTCTACGGATCGGGCGGGAGAGTACAGAATTATGTTGATGTGCGGGATATTGCCGAGGCAGTCTGTCTGTCAGTCATTAAGGACGTGGAGGGAGTGTTCCTGATTGGAGGAGAGAGTATCTCTAACCTGCAGCTTGCCGAGAAGTGTATTGCCTGTACCGGTGCCGGTGTACAAATTCGGTTTGCCGGTGTGGAAGATGCGGCGGAGTCGGATCGATGGGAGATATCCGGCGAAAAGGCTAGGGCGGTACTGGGATATGTGCCCGGGTACGCGTTGAATGATACGATAGAGTGGATCTATAGGGAAGAATAAGGAGAGAAACGGCTTGTGCGGTTACTTGTTTTTTCGGATTTACACGGCAATTCCTATGCATTGGATGCTTTTTTAAATAGAATACAACAGGAATCCTATGACCGTTTGATTTTTTGCGGTGATATTTTTGGTTATTATTATAACCAGCATGAGATTATAGAAGGGCTGAGTCAATTAGAGGACTTAATTTGGTTAAAAGGAAATCACGATGCCTATTTTCTGCAGTTGTTTTACGGAGAGAAAGCGGAGAATAGCTTTGTTGAAAAATATGGACATTCTTATTCGGATATCGATAAGCGGTTTACAAAATCAGAGTGCGAAAAGGTGGAGAAGCTTGAACCGAAGCGCGTGATTTTTGAGCAGGACTGCAAAATAGGGATTTTTCATGGAACGCCGCAGGATCCGTTGGAAGGCAGACTGTATCCAAAAGATCAGATCCGGGATCCGCAGATTTATCTGCAGTATGATATTGTTATTTTAGGGCACACCCACTGCAGAATGAAGCGGTATGTGGATGATACTCTTGTTGTCAATTCCGGCTCGCTCGGTCAGCCGAGGGATGGCAGCGGTTACGGCTACGCTGTAATAGATACATCCGAAAAAGCGGTGCAGTTTGAAAATATTACATTGAATACAACAGCGTTATACAGTCAAATTGACCAGTATGATCCGGAATTGAAAAAGCTGAAGAGTGTTCTGGAGCGCAGGAAGGAAGATTTTATATGAGAAGGATTTTGGTTACTGCAATCAGCGGGGATGTTGCAAATGGAATTTTAAAAATATTGCAGGAGACGGGCGATAGCGTTTACGGCTGCGATATCTATGACTATCCGGTTGGAATGGACAGAGTTATCACTTATTGGAAAAGTGATGCGGCAGCCAATCCTGTATATATCGAAAATTTGCTGAAGAAGTGCGGGGAGTACCAAATTACGCATCTGATCCCGGCTAACGAAGTGGAGATAAAGGCTATTTCAAAAAATTTATCTCTTTTTCAGAATGCCGGCATTAAGGTTATGATCAATGATCCCGATATGATAGAAACGCTTCAGGATAAATACGAAACCATTCGGATGTTGAATAAAATAGACGGGATTACTGCACCAAAGACATATCTTTACGATGATTTTCACGCGGATGGACAAGCATATATCGTCAAGCTCAGGAACTCCAGTGGATCTAAATTATTGCAAAGGATAAAGACAGTCGACGAAATAGACGAACTGAAGGTGGATGCGGAGGACATCGTTATTCAGGAGTATATAGATGAAGAGGCGCAGGAATATACAGTGGGTGTTTTCTCTGATGGCAGGAATACCTCTACGATTATATTTAGAAGAAAGTTAAAAAACGGGTATACGTCGTTTGTTGAGTTGGTCGAGGATGAGGGGATACGCGATATTGCGCAAAAAATAGTGGATTATATGGAGCTTCGCGGTTATATTAATATTCAATTAAGAAAACACGGAGAAAAAAATTATATTTTTGAAATCAACGCCCGAATTTCGGGTTCTGTATACTTTCAGTATTTGCTGGGACACAATATTGTAATATGGTGGCTGGATCTTTTAGATGGTAAGTCAGGCCATGTATACGAGAACAAGTATAAAAAGGCAATCGGAATCAGAGAACTGACAGAGAAGTTTGTGATCATGGAGTAAAAATATGTATTATTTTATTTACGGGACTACTGATTTAGCGGAGAATCTATTCTATTTATTGGCTGAGGATAACGTAGAGATTACCGGATTTGTCGTAGAAAGAAAATATATCACAGATGAGTGTAAAGCAGTCTCCTTTAAAGGTGAAATCAGAAAGCTGCCTGTTATTGCGTTTGAAGAGTTGGAGGCGCACTATAGAAAAGAGGAGATTGCTATTTATCTGTGTATAGGTTATACGAACATGAATCGTGCCCGCAGGGAAAAATTTGCGGAGATAAAAAAACGCGGCTATCGTATAGAGAACTATATACATAGGACAGCCTGCGTGGAAACGGATAAATTGGGAGAAGGTAATCTGATTTTTGAGCAGGCTTATATAGGGATGTTTGCGGAGATTGGAAATGGTAATATTGTTTATCCTAAGGCTTTGATCGCGCATCATACAGAGGTTGGGGATTTTAATTATTTTGCTATTTCTACATCGGTAGCCGGGCACGTTACCGTTTCGGATGAAAATTTTTTTGGTAATAACTCGGCTACAAAGGATAAGATTACAATCGGAAATAGAAATCTGATTGGCGCAGGCGCTTATGTGCAGCAGGATTTATCGGATGAAAATGTACTAGTCCCGGAACGGAGCATTATTATAAAGGATAAGAAATCCACTGACTTTTTGTAAATGCTATGAGGTAACCGCTATATGGATAAAAAACTGTCATTTGTAATTCCCTGCTATAAGTCGCAGAAAACGGTAGGGAGCGTGATTGAAGAAATAAGCAAAACGGTTAAAAAAGAGGAAAAATATGATTATGAAATTATATTGGTAAATGACGGCTCGCCAGACGGCGTGTGGGATGTCATCAAAGAATATGCAAACCGGGATAATCATATTTTAGGGGTGAATCTGGCAAAAAATTTCGGACAGCACAGCGCGGTGCTGGCAGGGTATCATTATTGTACCGGCGATTATGTGATTTCACTTGACGACGACGGACAGACGCCGGCGGAAGAAACCTTTCGATTGATAGACGAGCTGGAAAAGGGCTATGATGTTGTCTATGCAAAATATGAGGAGATGCATCAGAAAGCTTTCCGGCGTTGGGGCTCTGATTTTGCACGTCGTATGTCAGATTATATCTTTGGTGTGAAGGGATATTATACGGGCAGTTTTTTTGTGGCTCGTAAATTTATTATTGACGAAATGATCAGGTATCAGAATTGTTATCCTTATCTCGGCGGTCTGGTTCTGAGAACCACCAGAAACATTGGATATGTATCTGTGCGGCATAATGACAGAATGCAGGGAGAATCCGGGTATAATCTGAAAAAGCTTTTTTCGCTCTGGTTTAACGGGTTTACTGCATTTTCCGTCAAACCGCTTGAAATCAGCACATATATCGGATTTTTTATTGCGTTTGTCGGTTTTATTTATACGATTGTCATTATAGTAAGAAAACTGTTTATCCCGGAGCTGGAAGCGATTATTCCGTACGGCTGGAGCTCCCAGACGGCCATTATGCTTGTGATAGGCGGGATGATCCTGATTAATATGGGATTGATGGGAGAATACATCGGGCGGATCTATATATGCATTAATAATTCGCCGCAGTTTGTTGTAAAAGAGGTGTGCGGCAGGCAAGTAGAAAGGGCAGAGATATGAATGTTGGTGTGATTGGTTTGGGATATGTCGGGCTGACGTGGGCGGTAGTGGCTGCGGCAAATGGAATTCGTGTTGAGGGTATTGAACTGGACGAACAGATTAAAAACTGTATCAGAGAGAACCGGGCACATTTTTACGAGCCGGAAATTGATAATCTGATTCGCCGCTATAACGGGAAAACCTTACATGTTGTAGAAGCTTTTTCGGAAGATACGGCGTATGATGCCTTTCTGATTACGGTGGGAACACCTTTGAAGGCTACAGAAACGGGAGATAAAGGGGAAGAGCCGAATTTTGAGTATATTAAATCCGCCATTCAATCTATTAAAGATGTGTATGACGGTTCCCAGCTGATTATTCTTCGGAGTACGGTATCGGTGGGTACGACCCGCAATATTGTATTACCGTTTTTGGCACAGCTAAGCGGAAAAAAGGAATCCGAGCTGCTGGTTGCCATGTGCCCGGAGAGAACGGTCGAAGGGAATGCGGTCAGTGAGCTGACGCATCTTCCGCAGATTATCAGCGGGAATAATGAAAAATCATTAGAAATGGCGCAGAACATTTTCAGAAAAATTACGCCCTGTGTTGTTGAGGCTGACAGCCTGGAGGAAGCGGAGCTTATTAAATTGTACTGTAATACATACCGGGACATGCATTTTGCGATCGGGAACGCTTTTTGTATGGCGGCGCAGGAATTTGGCGTGGATGGTGTTTCTACAATTAAGCATGCCAATTACGGCTATCAGCGCAGTAATATAGCCATGCCTGGCTTTGTAGCGGGTCCCTGTCTGGAAAAGGATGCCTATATACTGATCAATAATATGCCGGAATGTGACAGCAAGGCATTTATTCTTGCGGGAAGAAAGTTTAATGAGTCACTGGAAGATATGGTGGTAAGGTGGGTGAAGAGAAAAATCGGAGAACCCGCGGCAGATAAAATTGTTGCAATCAGCGGAATGGCGTTTAAGGGGCAGCCGGCCACGTCAGATTTAAGAGGCTCCAGCAGCGTTTATATTGCCAAGAAATTGAAGGCCGCCGGGTATCAACTGCATATTCATGATTTTGTAGCATCAGCCGGTGAAATGGAGGCATTGGGAGTAGGGGACTGTTACGATGACTTGTTCGATGCATGCCGAGAGGCTTCTCTTCTCTTGATTTTGAATAATCATCGGAAATACGAGACCATTTTGCCTGATGCATCTATTTTATATGCGAAAGGCGGATTTGAAATCTTGGATTCATGGGGAATATGTAAAGAATTGCATTATAGTGAAAATGTAAAAGTTTCCACGCTGGGAAATATGTTTAAGGAGGATGAAAAATGAAAATTTTAGTGACGGGCTCTGCCGGCTTTGTAGCCGGCTATTTGGTGGAGGAATTGATTCAGCACGGGCATCAGGTAGTCGGTATTGATAATTACAGCAAATATGGAAAAATCGAGAAAAGCTACGATAACAATCCCAATTACACCTTTGTGGAAGGCGATGCCAAAGATACGGACCTGATGAAGGAGCTGATCGGTGATTGCGATCAGGTGGTTGCCATTGCGGCGATGATTGGCGGCATTACCTATTTCCACAGCTTTGCGTATGACCTGCTGGCGGAGAATGAGAGGATTATTGCCTCCACCTTTGACGCGGCTATCTGGGCGCATCAGAATAAGCATCTTCAAAAAATTAACGTGCTGTCTTCTTCCATGGTATTTGAGAGCTGCCATGAGTACCCGAGCAAGGAAGGATATGAGCTGACATGCCCGCCGCCCCTTTCCACTTATGGCTTTCAAAAGCTTGCCTGCGAGTATTTCGCAAAGGGCGCATGGGAACAGTATCAGCTGCCATATACCATTATCCGTCCGTTTAACTGTGTCGGAACCGGCGAGCAGCGGGCAAAAAATGAGAAAGAAGTGATGTCGGGTAATATAAAACTGGCAATGAGCCATGTGGTTCCCGATTTGGTTCAAAAGGTATACAAAGGGCAGGATCCGCTGCATGTTTTGGGCAGCGGGGAGCAGATCAGGCATTATACCTACGGAGGGGATCTGGCGGAAGGAATCCGATTATGTATCGAATCTGAAAAAGCCTTGAATGAAGATTTCAACTTATCGACGCCCGTGTCCACAACAGTGCGCCAGCTGGCGGAAATGATCTGGCGGAAGATTAACGGAGACAAGCCGCTCTCGTTTGTTTCCGACCCTGCTTTTCAGTATGATGTACAAAAAAGGGTTCCGGATGTGTCCAAGGCGAAGCAGCTGCTGGGGTTTGAGGCGAAGACGGATTTAGACGCTATTCTCGATATTGTGATTCCCTGGATTACAGATCAGATTGCGTTGGGAAACATCTAGTCTCAAACGGCCAGAATAAGAGAAAGGCATGGATCAAAAATGATAGATATCATTGTGCCGGTTTACAATGAGGCGGGAAATATAGAGAAGTTATTTGATGAGATAGAAGCTGAGGTGCATTCTGCCAAGAGAATTTCCATTGTCTACGATTTTGACGAGGATGATACGCTGCCGGTAGTGGAACGGATCAAGGGGAACTATACGTTTGAAGTGCGCACCATAAAGAATATCATCGGAAGAGGTGTGGTGAACGCGATCAAAACGGGAATGGAGCATGCGGAGTATGATGCCATTCTCGTTATGATGGCGGATTTGAGCGATAAACTGGACGTAGTAGACAGCATGCTTGCAAAATTGCAGAGCGGTTATGATCTGGTGTGCGGTTCCCGTTACATGAAGGGCGGAAAACAGAACGGCGGCCCTTTTTTAAAGGGGTTGTTTTCCCGCACAGCTGGGCTGTCTCTGCACCTTCTCACAAGGATTCCGACGCATGATGTGACGAACAGCTTTAAGATGTACAGTAAGCGGCTGATCGATGGTATTCAGATAGAAAGTAACGGCGGATTTGAGATCGGTCTGGAGATCGCGGTAAAAGCATATGCTTTGGGATATGCGATTACAGAGGTTCCCTCCGAGTGGTTTGACAGGACGGAAGGAGAGTCAAACTTCCATATGTGGAGATGGATGCCCAAATACCTGAAATGGTATTTGTATGCGATATTTCATACATGGTTTGTGAGAAAGAAGACGACCAAGTAAAAGTTTTTGAGGAGAAAATGATGGCGGAACAGATCAAAAAAGAAGAATTAAAGGAGTTATACAGTGCAAGATTTGGCATAGTGAAAGGGGAGGGGGTAGAACAAAGCAAGCGAAACAGCATGTGGAAGATCTTGTGCCGGGATTTTTTTCAAAAGTATGTGGATAAGAATGCAACGATCGTTGATGTGGCGGCAGGATATTGTGAATTTATCAATCATATCGAGGCAAAAGAAAAAATTGCTGTAGATATGAATCCGGACGTGAAGGAATTGGCATCGCCGGATGTAAGAGTCATAGAGGCAAACGTGTTTGATATGGCAGATTATTTGAAAGAACAATCCATTCATATTTTTTTCGTCAGTAATTTTTTGGAACATTTGGATTCTAAGGAAAGTATTATCCGGCTTATATCGTTGATGAAGGATATGCTCGCGCCTGGGGGAAAAATTCTTATTTTACAGCCCAATATACGCCTGGTGAAAGGCGCATACTGGGATTTTATCGATCATAAAATGGCTGTGACAGAAAAGGCTTTGATGGAGACCGCGGAGATGTGCGGGCTTAAAGTAGAAAAGTGTATAACCAGATTTCTGCCGTATACAACAAAGTCGGCATTGCCGACGGCGGATTTTCTGATCAAAGCGTATCTACGTCTGATGCCGTTTAGCGGTTTTGTGTTTGGCAAACAGAGTTTTATGGTTTTATCGAAGCCTTAAAATTTGAAATACTATTTCCAGATAAATTGAAATGTTCCTCTGCTGATCATTCGTATGATATCCATCAGCGTATCTGCCTCTGCAGGGAAAGTAAATCCATGAATCTTACCCAAAGGCATAAGATAAATCAGGAACAGCATACATAAAAGGCGGTGGTCTGTTACAAATGCCTGCAGGGAAACCATCGCTTTTTTTGCGCCAGCCGGCTGTGTATACATGAGATAAAAGATCTGGAAGAACTGGACGGCGCCTAATGCGGCTAACCATCTTCCCCAATCCATATTTAAGATAAACATCGGAAGAACAGCCAGATCCGACAGGAGAATCCAAAATACAAGGTGACGGATTTCGCCTGCCAGCAGTTTTTTCCAAAGGCATATAAACATAATAATGAGTGGAAACAGAATGAGAACCAGCAGAAATACTTTTTCTCTGGGATGTTCGTTGCCTGTAAACAGAAAAGGATAGGTAAATGCCTGCCAGCGTTTACGGGTATCCATGACATACTCACAGGTTAAAGTGCCCACGGTCATATCAATATTCGTGTGGTTTTCTAATTGGGCGAACAGTTCCTCGACGCTTTCGTAACGCAGATTAGTTTTGAACTGAAAAATGGCAGCCGTGACGACGTTCACAAGGCATACGAAAGCGGCCCATATGGCAGAGAGCTTCTGTTTTACGGGAGCCGTTCCGGCGTCCAGAAGGATTACGGTAAACAAAACCGGAAAGTACAGAAAAACATAGCCCTGATAGCAGGCGATGCATAGAACAGACACAAAGCATGCAAGCAGATATTTCGCATGGATATTTTTCAGTTTGCGAAAAGCAATTACAAACAGGAGCAGGAAAAGCACGAGAAAGCTTTCCAGACGTCCCATTTCCCCGGTCCAAAAATGCTCTATATTAAATGGCGAAACAAGGTAGCAGAATGTAAAGAACCAGGCGGCGTACTTGTGCGTAAGCGCACATTTCCTGACAAATCTGCCAAGCAGACAAGACGTCAGTATAATGAGAAGCAGAATACACACTATGACATAAAGATAGATCACTTCTTTGCTTACAAAGTTACCGCCAAGCAGCAGATTGAGGATACTGCCCATGAGAAGCCGCGATCCAAAACCGGCGCTCCTATAATCCAGGGCATACCATATCGTAGTCCAGGAATTGATCGATCCGGGATAATTTAGTATAAAGCGTATCAGGAAAAAGAGGAAGAAAATGAGTTCATAATTATTTTCTTTCAAAAAGGGTAACAGCTTATCTTTGTACGGAAAGGCTTTGTGGATCAGGAGCGTCGTTAAGGCGGCAAGAATCATGGCGGCCACATGCCCGATCAAAATCTTTGCGTCAGGGGCGCTTTCAGAATACTGAATATAATAGAAGCCGAAAGCAAGCGCAGTTGATACGATGTATGTTGTCATCTGGCGTACCGTGCTCCACAGGACTGACATTTCTTTTTCCGTGAAAATGGATACGAGCTGGCTGACTGCAAGCGTACAAGCAGCATATGTATAAACGCCGTAATGATGGTAAATAAAATCTATGATGCCAGACATAGTTCTGTCGGTACTTAATATAACGCCGGTACCGGCAAGCAGAATGGCGGAAGCGATCAGAAATAATACAATAGAAAGGATTCTTCTGCCTGTTTTCATTTTATTCTGTGATAACATAGTCGCTCTCCTGTTCGCACATAAAATTACGGCGTTTAACCGCTGTGAAACTCCAAATATTCTAGCATATTGAAAAGAGTTTTGCAATTGCCGGGACTTACATTTGGTGACTTCGTAACAGTCAGCTTGGCTTGCAAATTCTGTGTATAGATGCTATAATTGCAAAGAAATTTTGTGTGTCAGACAACTCTGAAATTCTTTTTAGATGGCATAAGGCTGAAAGAAAATCTTTCAACCCTGATTTGAGGGTCAAAAATGGGAAAACGCAGAAGTGATAAATGGTCGGATTGGATAGCAGAAAATCGTGCGTTACTGGTATTCGTGGCAGCGACAGCTTTTTTGATGTTATGCAGCATTATGTGGGTATACCATGTCAAGGTTTTGAACGCTCCCAAGGTGTATTCCGACGGCTTTGGGTATTATGCATATCTCCCTGCACTGGTGTACGGAGATTTTACCTTTGGGTTTGTGGAAGGATGGGAGCATCCGCTGGAACTGACGCAGGCCGCAGGCGGGCTTGTCAATAAATATCCTGTAGGCGTGGCGATTATGGAAAGCCCGTTTTTCTTTGCTGCGCATTTGTTGTCTCTTCTGCGGGATGCCATAACAGGAAGCGTGACGGCAACCGGATACACAAACCTTTACCAGTACATGATACTTTTTGGCGGAGTCTGTTATTGGGCGGCAGGTACGTTGCTGCTGTTCAGGCTGCTGACCGGATATCTTGGATTTTCGAAAAAGGTATCTCTGCTTACCTGTATGGTTATCACATATGGGACAAATCTATTTCATTATTCCTCATATGACGCCTGCTTTTCTCACGTCTATTCTTATTTTTTATTTAACTTGTTTCTTTATTATCTGTGCTGGTATGAAGAGCGTGATAAGGTCGGCAGAAATAAGAAGTGGCAGATTTGTGTCTTTGGTTTTTTGGCGGGGCTGATCTTTATGTGCCGTAATACGAATATTCTGTTTGTGCTGACTTATGTGTTTTATGGCGTCAGAGACTGGGAGACGCTGAAAAAAAGGGCGCTTTTGATTTTGAAGTCGAGCAGGGTGGTTCCGATTGTTTTGACCGGTTTTGTGACCATATTGCCGCAGCTTCTTTACTGGCATACGGCGACGGGGCATTGGTTTGCGTATTCTTACGGAAGCGAATCTTTTTATTGGCTTGCGCCGCAGCTGGGCAACTTTTTATGCAGTGTAAGAAAAGGATTGTTTTTTTGGAATCCGATCCTGCTGCTTGCTTTGGCGGGAATGTTCCTTGCATATAGAAGGAGAAAACAGCTCTATGCGGGATTGGCTGTTTTCTTTTTGCTGATCGTATATGTGTCAAGCTCTTGGTGGATGTGGAGTTACGGCGGTTCTTTCGGGCAGCGTGTGGCCGTCGACTTTATGTGCGTGTTTGCCGTTTTTATGGCCTGCGTATTTGAGAGATTGGAGAAGTGGCGGCAGGGCAGAGGGAGCGGCGGATACCGGCTGGCTTCTGCAGCGGTTTACGGATACTGCGGGATATGCGTTATTTGGAATCTGATCTGTATGATGGCGTACTGGTATCGAGTGCTTCCATCGGATGAGGCGGATTGGAATACAATCAGAGATATTATCGGAATGTTCTCGGGCGGCATTCAGTTGTAAAACAGGCGTAGTTATGTTAAAATATACCTTTAAACAGTGCTTAAAAAATATATATGGAGTATAAAAGAGCAAAGGAGATATCCTTCAAAATGAACGCGGAAGTAAAATCAAAAAAACTTTCAATTGTCATACCCTGCTATAACGAAGAAAATAATATTGAGGCGATTATAGAAAAGGTACTGCAGTCACCTATACAGAATAAGGAAATCATTATTGTAGACGACTGCTCTACAGATCATACCAGGGCTGTCCTGAAAGATAAGATTGAGCCGCTCGTAAGCCGGGTGATCTATCAGGAGGAGAACGGCGGGAAAGGAGCCGCGCTTCGAACCGGCTTTCAGGCAGCGACAGGGGACGTGGTCATTATTCAGGATGCCGATCTTGAATATGATCCCATGGAGTATCCAAAGGTTGTTAATCCTATTTTTGAAGGCAGGGCCAGAGTGGTTTATGGCTCGAGATTTCTCAACCAGAAGCGGAAGGGATATCTGGCAAACAGAGCAGCCAACCGTGCGCTTACCGTGTTTTCTAATTTTTTCACCCATCAGAGGCTGACGGATATGGAGACATGCTACAAGGCTTTTCGGCGGGACATTATTCAGTCTGTTGACATTCATGAGAATCGTTTTGGGTTTGAGCCGGAGATTACGGCGAAAATATCGAAGAAGAGAATAAGGATACATGAAGTTCCGATTTCCTATTATCCCAGAACGAACAAAGAGGGCAAAAAGATCGGATTTAAGGACGGATTGCGGGCTCTTTATGTTATCTGGAAATATCGTTAAAAAATACTTTGCGGATCAATTGGGAAAGAATCGGCGCGGGAGGAAATGTGTAAGATGAAAAGAGTATTGGTAACGGGAGGAGCAGGATTTCTTGGATCTCACTTGTGTGACAGGCTGATTCGCGAAGGAAATGATGTGATTTGTGTGGATAATCTCTTTACAGGCAGCAAGGATAATATCAGACACCTCCTGTCTAATCCCTATTTTGAGTTTATTCGGCATGATATCACGGAACCGCTCTATGTAGAGGTCGATCAGATCTATAATCTGGCATGTCCGGCCAGTCCTGTGCATTATCAGTATAATCCCATAAAAACCGCGAAAACCAGTATATATGGTGCGTTGAATATGCTGGGTCTGGCGAAACGTGTCAAGGCGAGAATTCTTCAGGCGAGTACCTCGGAAGTCTATGGGGATCCGGAGATTCATCCGCAGCCGGAGACATATCGCGGCTGCGTAAACCCGATAGGCCTTCGATCCTGTTATGATGAGGGAAAACGAATGGCGGAAACACTTTTTTTTGATTATTATCGGCAGCATCAGGTTGACATCCGGGTGATTCGTATTTTTAATACTTATGGTCCTCGGATGAATCAGAATGACGGAAGGGTGGTTTCCAATTTTATTGTTCAGGCGCTTAGGGGACAGGACATCACGATATACGGAGACGGCATGCAGACCAGGAGCTTTTGCTATGTGGATGATTTGATTGACGGTGTGATTCGCATGATGAATTGCGAGGGCTTTGTCGGTCCCGTCAATATCGGAAATCCGGGAGAGTTTACTATGCTGGAGCTGGCGCAGAAGATCATAACAATGACCGGCTCAAAATCGAAACTGGTTTTCGAACCTTTGCCGAGTGACGATCCGGCGCAAAGACAGCCGGTTATCGATTTGGCAAAAGAAAAGCTGGGATGGGCGCCTTCGATTGATCTGGATGAGGGGTTGGAAAAGACGATAGAATATTTTAAAACGGTGGTGAAAAGGTAACCATTGAGGATTTTTTATGAATGGAGAGTTGTTTTCCGCCAGAAAAGAAATCAAATATGTCATGCCGCTTAGGAAAGCGATTGCCATAAAGGAACAGTTGGACAGGCTTTTGCCGAGGGATTGTTATTGCGCGGACGGCGCATATTCGGTGAGGAGCCTGTATTTCGATTCCGTTAATGGGATTGGTTTTGCGCAGAAGCTTTCGGGTGTGGCGGACCGCAAAAAGGTGCGTCTCCGAGTTTTAACGCAGATGTTTCTCTGTGTAAGCTGGAGATCAAACAAAAAATGATGACTGGCCGGCAAAAATGAGGCGCTTTGGAGGGCTTGGCAGACAGCGCAAGATAGCGAGTATGAGGACGGCAGATGGAGAAGCATCTTGCCATATTCTATGGAGAAGAGAGCGTTGATCGTTTTGGCGGTGAAATGGCGGATATCCGGAATTTCCCGGAGCACCGCAGAGCGTATATTGCAAAATATCTGAAAAAGGATTTCGGGCTGGATGGCATTTTGCAGGATGGGAGGTCAGTACGGGGCAGGAAGGGCTGGTCAGTGAATCTGTCATAGAGCTGTCGCTTCCGGAGGAAGGGATTTCTGCCAGGGCAGTGTTTGCGGAAGATAGTAGATGAGGTTCTTTTTTGTGAAAAACATAAACATTGTGCGTGAAATTGGAATCAGTTGAATACTCATCGGCTCTTTGATATAATTCGAACGTATAGGAGTACACATAATGGGTGATGAAAATTTTTATGAAGCCGCAATTCGACATTTATATGATGGAAAAGTATTAGAACAGAGGGAAGAATATGATAATGCCGTATGTATGCAGGGATTCGCGGCCGAGTGTGCTCTAAAGAAAATGTTGGAGAGAGTTTGTAGCCGCGAAGAAGTAAGAAGGTATAGTCATTTTGGTGATGTTTTGTTTGAGGATATCAAAATGATGCTGTTAGGAGATATGGGCTTGACCGCTATCATTGACCCGGCCTGTGCATTGAGATTGTCTGCCATATTGCTTCCTGAAATCTTATTTAGCAATCATCCTGAAAGGCGATATTTTGAAGATGGAATTTATTCTAAAGAAGATGCGGAAGCATGTAAAAATGCTGCGGAAGCTTTGGTAAAAGAAATGGTTTATATGTGCTTAGACGGATATATAAGGAGTAGAGAATGATTACATTTAACAATGCCATGGATGTAGGATTGGGATGTGTTATATCTTGGGAAAAGAAGGAGCTTTTGTCGGAAGTTACGCTGATCAGAGATGTTTATGGAAAGATTTCTTTTTTGATGAATAACAAAGAATCGGTAGAGGATTCCGCTGAACAAAAGCTAAGGGGCACATTGCATCAGGGTATGGGCGCTTATTTTAGTGGAAAAATCTATTGGAAGAAATTATCTAACAGGCAAAAAAGAGAAGAGAAGCGCGAGGAATTTATTGTAGAACTGATAGAGCGGGAGCGGACAGAATGGAAAACGATAGACGGTATTATCTTTTATAAAGCGGAAAGAGCGATTGCAAAAAAGGCCTGGATCAACGGATCCCAAAATATGGAATCTGTCTGGTCGTATGAAGAAGCAACAGCAGAAAATGGAACAAAGGTTGTCACTTTCTATTCCTTCAAAGGCGGTATGGGAAGAACGACGGCTTTGGCTGGTGTTGCTCTGATGTTGGCAGAGCAGGGGAAAAAAGTGATCATGGTGGATACGGATATTGAGGCTCCGGGATTGTCTACTCTTTTTTTTGATGAAGAGCTCATTGAAAAAGGAGTATTAGATTATTTGATTGAGAAGGAAATTGATCAAGGGGTAAATATTCAGGATTATGTATTGGATGTGCCAAATGAGGCAGTCTTGTTAGATGATAATGAGGGACAGTTATTTTTGATGCCGGCGGGGAAGGTAGATGAGCATTATCTTCAAAAGCTGGCGCGCATTGATTATCAGGATAACAGAGAGGGATATATGAAAAAATCCCTTTCAGTATTATTGAATGATATCAGGGAGCAATATACAGTAGACTATGTGTTGATAGATGCGCGTGCCGGATTTCATGATATGGGAGGTGTGACAGTGACACAGATTCCGCACGGTGTTGTTCTGTTTGGAAATGACACCAGGCAGTCCTGGGATGGTATTACACAGGTTTTGCGCGCGATAGCGGAATGTCATACGGCAGATTTTCCGATTATGCTTGTGGGAACAATGTGCCCCAAGCCTACTGCAATAGACTATTCGTCTGCCAGAGAGCGGTTTATCAATAGGGCGTATACAGTGTGTTTGGAGAATTATTATGATGTAGATAGAGAGCTGCCTGGGATTGAGGCGGAAGGAGAAATTCATTCTTTGGAATTGATTTCCTTTAATGACGAACTTTTGCATGGAATAGAGCTGTTTTCGGATGGAAGCCAGGAGGCAAATCAGAGGGTAGACGCGTATAAAAGCATTTTGATGGGAAAACCATATCAAAAGATTACTGAGCGTATCAAAGGCTGGTTTGGAGAGGATTAGGCATGGAATTAGAAGAAAAATATAGAATTTTAGAAGGAATTTCGGATTGTGTACCAGAGAACGGAGCTGGAGAGGATGAAGAGAATCTTTTGCCGAATTTTCTGCCATTGAGGAGTTATGGCAAGCTGGCGGATCCTAAAAATTTTTTGATTACGGGAGGGCGCGGCTCGGGGAAAACGGAATTGTTTCGGATCTTAACATCTTCCGGCGGATTGGAATATGTGATCAGTGAAAAAGAACGAAATCGTTATACAACATCAAAAAAGAGTGAGTTTTTGATCGGATATATAGCTAGGGGATCAGGTGTAAAAGCATTTCCTGCTTCTAGTGTATGCGATGAACTATTAAAGCAAAAAAAGCCTGATAATCTCACTTCTTTTTGGGCTGGGCTTCTTTGCTCTGTACTTTTAAAAAGATTGGGAGAAGAGCGGGATATCATGGAGGCAGCAGACAAATATTTGGGAGAAAAAACAAAAATTATTTTGAGCGAGAGCAGCAGTGAAATTTCGAAGTGGTGGGAGTTATTGGATGCGCAGAAGGAATCGTGGGAAAGTTTTTTAGATTGGACGGACACGATTCTTGAAAAAAAGGATATCCATCTCTGTATTGTATATGATGAGTTAGACCGTATTTGCAGTAATTATGAGGATTTATTTGGATATATCAGGAGTTTGCTGGATTTTTGGTATCGCCACAACAGTCGCTTTACTAATATAAAGGCGAAAATATTTTTGCGTAGTGATCTTTATAATGCGAAAGCGCTCCAATTTGTTGATGCTTCGAAGATGGGGGCGTACAGGCTTGAACTGCGGTGGGATGTCCATTCCCTTTATCGTCTGTTGATTAAAAGGATGGCGAATACAGGGGTCAAGGAACTGGAGGCATATTTGAAAAGTGTTCCGGGGCTGCTGTGCTCCGAAGCAAATGGGGATCTTGGGTATGTGCCGAACGATTCGGAGGATGCGTTTCGTCTGTTGATTGAAAAAATGATTGGGCAATATATGGGAAAGGATGCGAAACGTGGAGTGAGCTATACCTGGGTTCCGAATCATATTCAGGATGCAAATGGGGAGATGGCGCCGAGAGCCTTTCTGAGATGCTTCGCATTTGCGGCTGAGGAAATGCTGAATAGCAAATGTGATGTGTCGGCTCTGGAAGAGGAGAGGGTTCTGTTGCCAACCAGATTGCAAGGTGCGGTTGCAAAGGTTTCAGTTGATCGGGTACAGGAATTAACACAGGAAGAGTATCAGTGGCTGCAAAATTTGATTACAAGATTAAATAGTAAGACAATGCTGATGGATAAGGAGGAGTTCCTGACCTATCTGCGACCGGAAAATTGGTCAGAGACAGAGCGGGGAAAATTGCCCGGGTCTACGGATTTAGAAATTTTAGAAGTATTAATGACGTTGGGTATTGTTATGAAAACGGCGGATGATAGAATCAATGTCCCCGAAATTTATCTGCATGGGTTTGGGCTGAAGCGAAGGGGTGGTATCAAGCGCCCCAGGGCATAGTATGTTTTGTATGGAGTTGGATATTGGAAAGAAAGAGTCACATCAGCGGAGGGAAAGTAGGCTATGTACCGCGTAGAAGATAAATACAACTGCAGCGAAAGTGAGCTTTTTCTGCTCCAGAGCCGGATGGAGACAGTGCTCTGCCCGGACAAAAATGAGGGCGGATCGGACGGCTATCGGATCACGAGTCTTTATTTTGACGATTTGGCGGATTCCTGTCTGAATGATACGGTGGACGGCGTGAATCGGCGCAGTAAGTATCGGATCAGAATTTATAATGATTCTCTGGATGTGATCAAGCTGGAGGTGAAAACAAAGCAGGATAGTCGGATTCGCAAGCAGTCCAGGACGATCTCGAAAACGGAACTGGAAAGACTTATGCGGGGAGAATGTATTGCGGATGATGCCTCTATGGAGGATCCGGCGACGCTTTTTAATCTGGCGATACGGACGGGAGGGCTCCGCCCCAAAGTGATCGTGGCATATGAGCGCAAAGCATATGTATATGAGCCGGGCAACGTGAGGATCACCTTTGACCGTAATGTACGAGCCAGCAGCAGGGTGGAGGACTTTGGACGGAAAAATATCAGCTATGATTTTCTGCGGGAGTGTGATAAAGTGTTAGAAGTAAAGTATGACGAGTTTATACCGGGCTTTTTGCTGCAGCTGCTGGAAACGGGTAATCTGCAGCAGTCGGTCTATTCAAAATATCAGCTGTGCCGGGAGAGGATGGAGCTTTTATAGTGAATATCGTTCTGGTATGAAACAATACATAAAGGAGAATAGGTATGTCAGTTAAGGATGTAATCAAAAACAGTGTATACGAAAGTCTGGGTGGCGGCACGAACCTGTCGGTCAAAAGTATTCTGCTTCTCATTGCGGTCGCAGCTCTGGTGGGTCTTTATATTTTTGCAGTGTACAAGCTGTCCTCCAAATCGGCGTTTTATTCGAAGGATCTGAATGTGACGATGGCGGGTATGCCGGTCATTGTGGCGGCGATCATGATCGCGATGCAGTCAAATCTTTTGGTATCCTTGGGTATGGTGGGCGCGCTCTCCATTGTACGCTTCCGTAATGCGGTGAAAAATCCGCTGGATCTTCTGTATCTTTTTTGGTCCATCAGTGCAGGCATTATCGTGGGCGTGGGGCTCTATCTGCTCGCCTTTGTGCTTTGTATCGTCATGACAATTTTGCTTTTGGTGCTGGATCTGGTGCCGAACGCAAAGGCACCGGATCTTTTGGTGCTGCGGGCGCTGGCGACAGAAATTGATTATGCCGAAATCGAGAATGTTTTAAAAAGCGGCTGCAAATATCATAAGGAGAAATCCAGAAGCATTAAAAACGGGGAAGAGGAGCTGATCATTGAGATCAAAACAGCGAAGAAAGAGGAGCTTTTAGAGAAGTTTTCCAGGATAAAATATATGACGCAGATCAATTGTATCTCCCATGACGGAGAGTGCCGCGTTTGACCCTTGTGGCCGCCATCGAGGTCATGCGGGTATGACTCAGATGAGCTGCCTGGGAAATAAAGGAGAAGCATGTTATTTGCAGTGACAGCCCTTTATGGCAATATCTATCTTTATAAAAGGAGAAAGCAGATACAGGATACATGCCTTGGTTCTTATATGGAGGCGTGTTGTTTGTGGATGCTTTTTCTTTTTGCTGTGACGGAAATATTGTCTGTTTTCCACGGCATGCGTTTTCGCATTCTGCTGCCGGTCTGGGCATTGCTGGATGTTCTGCTGCTGTTTCTTCTGGCAATACAGTGGAGAAGATCAGATCTGCGGATCAGAACGCTTTGGGAGCGTTGTAAAAGCGGTGTGAGGCGGTTTCGGGAAGCGCCCTATTATGCTATTCTGTTTGTGAGCGGTGCTGTAGTGCTTGCGCTCTCTCTGATCACAACGCCGTATAATTGGGATTCCATGACCTATCACCTGCCGCGGATCGCGCACTGGGCGCAGAACCGTTCGGTGGCGCATTTTGCGACCAATTCCATCCGGCAGATCGCCAGCCCTGTGCTGGCGGAGTTTGTCAATCTACATGTCTATATTCTCTGCAGGGGGCATGATCTGTTTTTCAATCTGTTACAAGGCGTGTCGTATGTAACCTGCGCGGTTTTAGTGGGCGGCATTGCCGACAGGCTTTCCTGTGATCGCTTTTTCCGTTTTTTGGCGATACTTATCTATATGTCCATGCCGATTGCCTATGCGGAGGCGCTGACGACCCAGGTGGATCATTTTGCGGCGGTATGGATGCTGTTTTTTGTCTATCGCCTGTTGGATTATACGGATTCAGCGAAGCCTCTGCGCTTTGACAGGACGACGGCGGGCAGGATAAGCACGCTGGGGCTGTGCGTGGCGTGGGGATACTTGGCGAAGCCTTCCGTCTGTGTGGGCATGGTAGTCTTTGCTCTGTGGCTGTTCATCATATGCATTAGGAGAAAGGATAAAGTGCGGGATTTGGCGGGGCTGTTTTTTTTGGCGCTGCCCTGTGTGGCGCTTCCGATGGCGCCGGAGATTCTGCGAAACTTTAAGACATTTCATGCGTACTCCAGCCCAAGCGTAGGGGGCAGGCAGCTCGTAGGAACTCTGCAGCCGTCCTATCTTTTTGTCAATATGTTAAAAAATCTCTCCTTTAATATGCCAACGTTGCTGGTGAAGGACGGCGAGGAGATTTTTGCAAAGCTTGCGGTGAAAGCGGCGGCGCTCCTGCAGGTAGAGCTGGATGCGAAATCCATTTCAGAAGATGGACGGGCATACATGCTTCATGAGGCGGGAAATTACGGCTGTGATACGGCGGTCAATTCGATTGTACTATGGTTCTTTTTATTCTGTGTTATATGGACGATCTGGCGGATCGTGAGACGACAGTGGGAAGAAGAGGGGAAAGGTTATTTTCTCACAGCGGCGTTATCTTTTATCGTGTTCTGCACGGTGCTGCGCTGGGAGCCCTTTGTGAGCCGATACATGATATCTTATCTGGCGCTCCTGTGCCCGACGATCGCGGCGCAGATCCAGCATCGAACCCGGACAAAAAGAGGGAGACCGCTTCGGCTGGGAATAGCGGGAGTTTTGTGTTTTCTTTGTGTGATGCAGACGCTCAGCCTTTCCTATTATCATTACGATACCTGGAAAAATCGCGGCGCGGCTACCAGACCCTATGGTTATTTCAGAGGCAGATGGGATGAACTGGCGGTCTATGCACCTCTGGCGGGCGCGGTCAACTCGCAGGGGTATGAGAACGTCGGGCTGTATCTGATGAAGGCGGATGATTATGAGTATCCTCTGTGGGAGATGCTGGACGGCTGTCATCTGGAACACATTCTGGTAAAGAATGATTCGGCTCTTTATGCGGATTCTTCTTTTGTGCCGGACTGTATTATCTGGTTTGGCGCTCTCCCGGAGGAGGGGGTCACGATCGGCGGCAAAAGCTTTGATCAGGTGACGGAATTTGGCGGCAAACAGTATCTTTTGGAGAATTGACACATATTTACTTGTGTCAATTCTCTTTTTTATGGTATGATAAAGGTTAATTGGTAGACATAACTATCGTTATTTGCAACTGAATATGGGACGGCAGACTGTGCGGGCAAGGAGAAGGGAAATTGACCGCTGATAGGAGGAACACGATGTTTTTCAATAGAAAGAATATAGGGAAACTGAACAGGAAAAGGAGAGAGCGGAGCGCGCAATGTTTTGCAGTAATGCTCTGCATTGCACTCTGCCTGGAGAATGGATCTCTGACGGCGCTGGCGGCGGAGCCGGTTTCACAGGATGAAACAGAAATGGCGGAAAATATGATACCGCAGGATCCCGACGAGGGAGAAACAGAGGCAGCAGGAGAGACAGGAATAGAGGCGCCGGAAGAACCGACAGAGGGGACAGAAGGCGGGGCACAGGAGCCGACGGAAGGGGAGCCGGAAATGGAACCCCAGCAGCCAGAAGAACCGAAACCGGAGGAACCGCAGGAACCGACAGAGGGAGAGCTGGAGGAGCCGCAGGAGCCGGAGAAACCGGAGGAGCCGATAGAGGAAGAGCCGCAGATGCCGGAAACAGTTTCCGAAAATACCACGATTTCGGAGAACACACTGGAAACGATTTCCGAAAACAGTCTGGATGATGAGCGGAAGGCGATGGTGCAGGCGGCGGCGGAGGCTTTTGCCAAATTGCTCTCCGAGAAGCCGTTGATGGCGCTTCTCTATCACACGGACCGCTATGCGCTCCGCAGGGAGGCGGATCGGGATAGTGCGGCTGCGGCGACGTTGGAGATCGGGCAGACTTTGTATCTCAAGGGCGTGACGATTACGGAAGACGATGTCTGGTACCGGGTGCAGTATTTTCTGAATGGGGCGGAAGGGGCAGGCTATGTGCAGAGCTATTATTTGGCGTATGCGGATGAGGACTGGATCGCCTGGGAGGAAAAATACCTGCTGCCGATCCTGGAACAGCCAGGAGAGCTGTATCAGAATACGGCTTACGGGATGAGCGCCTATTCCGTGATGCCGTATGCGGCAAGCGCTTCGGAGATCAGCGCCTTTCCGGGCTCTTACCAGTCAGCCCTCAGAAGTCTGAAAAATGCGCATCCGAACTGGATCTTTGTACCGACAAACACCGGGCTTGACTTTAATTCTGCGGTTTCCAATGAAATGGGAGATAAGAGTCTCATCCAGAATACCAGCAGCAACGCGTCGAAGGGCTGGGTAGGAGCCGCCTGCCCCAAAGAGAGCGGCTGGTACTATGCGACGAAACCGGCGGTTGCTTATTATATGGATCCCCGCAATTTTTTGACGGAGACCTATATGTTCCAGTTTGAACAGTTGACTTTTAATGCTTCCTATCATACAGAATCTGCGGTGCAGGGCTTCTTAAACGGCACCTTCATGAAGGGAAAGTTGGCGGACGATTCAAAGGGACGCACCTATGCGCAGGCATTTTTTGAGATCGGAAAGAATCGGAAGCTCAGCCCGGTGCATCTGGCTTCCCGCGTCTATCAGGAGCAGGGGCAGGGCACTTCGGGGCTGATTTCGGGCACTTACCCCGGTTATGAGGGCTATTATAATTTCTTTAATGTGGGTGTCAACGGTTCCTCCACAGCGGAGAAGATTGTGAAGGGTTTAACCTATGCCAGGAACAAGGGCTGGAATACCCGTTATCTGTCTTTAGAGGGCGGCGCGGGCACCATCGGAAATAACTATATCCTGAAAGGGCAGGACACCATTTATCTGGAGAAATTCAACGTGGCGAAGGATAGTCAGAACGCTGTCTATACCCATCAGTATATGCAGAATATCCAAGCGCCTGCCAGCGAGGCGTCCAGCACGAAAAAGATGTACACGAATGCGGGTTCTCTCAATAATGCGTTTGTATTCAAAATTCCGGTCTACAACAATATGCCGGATGAAGCGTATTATCCGGTGCTGGGTCTGAATAAGGCAAGCCTGTCCATGAATAAGGGAGAGGAGCAGCAGCTGATCCTCTCAGCGGACGGCAATGTGCTGGACGGGAGCGAGGCGGATTGGAGAAGCAGCGATCCTTCTGTCGTGACTGTGCAGAACGGAACGGTTCTGGCTGCAGGGGCGGGAGAGGCTGTTGTCACCGCCGCTTACCAGGAGGTAGAGATAAGCTGTAAGATCACGGTGAAGGTGCCGCTGCAGGGAATTATCCTGGATAAGACGGAAATCCGTCTGCGCCGCCCCGACACTGTGGTGGAGGATACGACAGGCTTGAGCGAGACGGAGAAAGCGGAGAACACAGATACCGCCACACTGCAGGTTTCCTTTGATCCACCAGATACGACAGTCGATCAGACCATAGTCTGGACCTCTGCCAATAAAAAGATCGCCACAGTAACGGCGGATTCTACGGATCCGCATAAAGCGGTTGTGCATGCGGTCGGTACGGGAACGGTAAAGATCACGGCAAAGGCTTCTAAGGCAGGTAATAAGACGGCAGTTTGTACAGTGCAGGTCAGCGCCCCCATTTATAAGCTGGAACTGGTCAACAGGAATGCACTGGAGACAGATCCGGCGGATCAGGCGACGTTGTTTGCGGGGCAGAGCATCAATCTATCGGCGGAATACTGGCCGAAGGATACGACCTCAGACACGCAGGTGGTTTGGAGCAGTTCGGATGAGAAGGCAACCGTCGTGAAAGACGGCAGAGTGACGGCGGTGGGAGAGGATGCAGAGAAAACAGAAGCGGTCATCACAGCGAAGATCGGGGGCAGTGAAAAAGGATATGAGGCAGTTTACCGGATTAAGCTGGAACGGTGCACCGTTACCTTCATGGATCAGAAGGGTACGAAGAAGCTGGGCACGGAGACGGTGCCCTACGGCGGCAGGGTTTCCGCCGAGGCGATACAGGCGATAGAAAAACAGCTTGGCGCAGAGCCGAAAAACAGCCGTTTTATCGGCTGGTATACAGGCGTGGAAGGGGCAGGCAGCAGGTTTGATGAAAATTCGCCTGTGCACCAGAAAAACATTACGCTGTATCCTTATTATGCGAGGCTGGGAGAGGGATTTTATGTGCTGCCCATAGGGAATCAGACCTATACCGGCAGCGCGGTCAAACCGGTGGTGCAGGTGTATGACAGTGTGCCCTATGAAAACGGAGAGCGGGATGAAATCGAACTGGTCTTAAACCGGGATTATACTGTCTCCTACCAGAATAATAAAAATGTCAATGCAGAAGGAAAAGCGGCGCCTACCGTTACCGTGAAGGGAAAAGGAAACTACAGCGGAACACAGAAGGTGAGTTTTCAGATCGTGCCCAAGGCATTGACGGATACCGATATCACAGCGGATGATATCACAGTGGCATACAGCGGCAGAGTGATAAAGAGCGCGCCAACCGTATATCGAAATGGGAAAAAACTAGCGAGAAATAGAGACTATACAGTAACATATCCCCTGACGGAGCCGGGCGCTTATCAGACGGCAGGCACACACCCTATTGTGATTACGGGGAAGGGAGGCTATACAGGAAGGATCACTGTCTATGAGAAGATTACGAAGGATGTACTTCTCAGTAAAGTAAGTGTGGCGGGCATTCCGAAGCAGACCTACAGCAGCGAACAACTGACACAGGAGGGCGGTATCAGACCGGCTTCTTTGAATGTCACTTATAAAAAGCAGCCGCTTGTGGAAGGGGAGCATTACACAGTCACTTACAGTAATGATCAGAGCATCGGCAAAGCCACCGCCACCCTCACAGCCGTGGAGGGCAGCGGTTATATCGGCAGCAGGAGCGTGACCTATCAGATTGTGGGAACTCCACTTGCCAGGGCAAAAGTGACAGGGCTGGAAAACAAGATATATGCGCCCATAGATTCAGGGCTAGATGCAGAGAGCGAGGAATACGAAGCGGTTTATCGCGAAATGCTGCAAACTGCCGGCACATACAGCCTGACATTAAACGATACCGTTTTGGAGGAAAGCCCGGACGGTATTCATGGCGACTATGTGGTATCCTATGCGGGCGCGGCGAAGCGGGGTGCAGTGAAGGCGGGAACTGCTACGATCATTTTCCAGGGTATCAATGCCTACAGCGGTCAGTTAAAGAAAACCTATCGGATTTTGCCCTGTGAACTTAGTGAGGAACAGACGGGCGCAGGAGGGGATATCACGCTTTCTTATTACACGCAGGATGCGCCGGATACGGAAAAAGCTCTGACTGATCTGAACGGTGTCAGCACGCCTTATGTGAAGGGAGGCAGTAAGCCGACGGTGCTTTTGAAGCTCCGGCGAACTGCCCTTACGCCCGGTAAGGACTATACAATCAGCTACAAAAACAATACGGCGCTGACAACGGAAGATATGGAGGAGAAAAAACTGCCGACCTTTACGATCACCGGCAAAGGAAATTTCAAAGGGAAGCTTAGCGGAACCTTTACCATCACAGACGGCAGAATACAGGATAAGGCTGCCATGACTGCAAAAGACGTAGTTTACAGGGAGAAGAGGGGAGCTTATCAGACAAAGGCGACGCTTAAGGATGTGGATGGCAAGGCGCTGGCGGCAGGAAAGGATTATGAAAAAAAACTGAGATATACCTATGTGACGGATACGAAGGTGCTGTTCCCGGCAGAAGAGGAGTTGATCTTCGAGACGCGCAGGGCCGGGGACGCTGTGGGAGATGAAGATATTCCGCAGGCAGGAACAGCGATCCGCGTAACCGCGCAGGGCTGTGGGGCGTATGCCGGGACGGAAGCGGGCAATGCCGTATGCAGCGCCGTTTATCGGATCGTGGCAGCGGATCTTTCCAAGGTAAAGGTAAAAGTCGGGAACAAGGAGTATTTAAACGGCAGACCGGTTCTTTTGACTGCCGAAGACTTGACACTGACCGTGAACGGCGTATCGGAACCACTGGTCTTAGGCGAGGACTATGTGATAGATGAGGCTACCTATCTGAATCATACGGCAAAAGGAAAGGCGAAGGTGACACTGCGGGGCGTCGGGAATTACGGAGGGGAGAAGACGGTTACATATATCATCGGGGCGAAGAAGCTGTGGTGGTGAATAGAGAAAGAGCGTTATCAGAAATCTGATAGCGCTCTTTCTTAGTACATCCCTCGCGTGGTCAAAACCACGATCTAATCATATTTTTATGCTATAGCATAAATCAGATTTTGTCAAGAGATAGTCAAATTATATGTATCTTAGGAAGTTTTATGCTTGTTTTCAAAGATATAAAATTTTTGTAGAGCCTCCATAATTTCTTTACGCTTGTTTTCATCGATAAAGATCAGTTTTTTTTCTGAGGTTAAAATGGGTCTTGTAATGCGCTTTATATTTATTCTGCGCATATCCTCTATACGAAGATAGGATTGGCTGCCGTTAATATCAATCGGAACATTCATATAATAATGTTTCTTTTTTTTCTTTGATGTTATTGGAATCACAATGTAGGAATAATCTTTTTCTTCGGTTCCGTTGCAACGTTTTTTCCAGATTAGGACAGGTCGATTCTTGTTTAGCTCTGATCCGACATTTACTCCAAGGGAAGCCCAATAAATACCATTTTCATATACGGTGGTATTTTTTTTATAAGGCTGGAAATTCAGAAGAAATTTTTGACGCTTCCAACTTAAAAATTGATAGATTGACTCAAACAATATCGTGGATATATTGTGATCGAGAGCATCGCGGCAAAGTTTGCTGATATAATCTTTGATAACGTATTCCTGAATAAATTTTAGATCTGAATCGGGAACCTTAACAGGTTTAGAATTTAAAAACAAGGCGGAAATGAACATCTCTTTGCTGATTTCCCGGTAATGATCCAAGGCAGCATATTGTTTTGTGACTGATAACTTGTACACATTTTCAGATGTATCCCCGGTTAAGGGCATGATTAAAACTTTGCCTTTGGTTTGCATATCGCATAAATAAATACAAAGAGGCGTTTCCCCGTTTTCCTTGTAGCGGTAAATATATGATTTTTGTATTTCCATTTTTGAATCCTTTCGTATAGGGAGAGTGTTCATTATGCCTTAGGGCAGTTGAACGTGTCTGTGCTTAGGTTACTATTATAGCATATAAAAGAGAGAAAAAGTAGACTATGTACCTTACGGAAACCAGAGCGAAATTTGTGTACAAGAATGGTATACAAAATTATAAATTTATGATATTTTAGATGAGAAGACATATTGTAGTAACGAACACAATTTTTTATGCGCAGATCCGTGCAGAGAAAATATGCTACTGCGCGGCGCACGGGTCACGCGGCGAGTAGGGAGAAAAGCTTCCCTGCTCATTACATCATAGGAGCACAGAAGATAAGCCATGAAAACATTTTTAATCATACTCATTATTGCCGCAGTCATATTTGCTTTTGTATATTTATCATTTGGTCAAAATACGACCAAAGCCGCGATATTTGCAGCGGCGGCAGCTGCCCTTGCTTTTGCGGGGAGTTATATCGTAGAGTTAGCTGAAAAACCGATCCCCCCACAGGAGGATAACGATGTGGAGGAACTGCCCATCGATTTCGATGAGCGGAGTGCAGCTGACGAGGAGGAATCTGACGGATCTAAGCAGACGGGAGAGCCGACTGCTGTAGAAGAGCCGGATATTGTGGATGAGCCGATGCCGGTATCTGATTCGGCGCTGCATATTGCTCCTATAGATACGGTGAGCTGGGAGGTAGATCGTATCGCTTCCAGCGTCACTGAGAACGCCGATGCGCACATTGAAAAGTACCCAGGATCGTTAACGACGGAGGATCAGGTGGATCCCTATTCTTTTACACCGAGCATTACGGGAAGATACCGCTTTGAAATTGCGGATTTGACAAACGGCACAAATAATAAAGTGAATTTAGTGATAGAAAATTCCGGCGGAGGCATCGTTGATTCTACAAAATATGGGCTCGGGAATGGAGAGGGGCTGACGGTTAAGGGGATGGAGGCTGGCGAAGCCGTGCAGGTTCAGGTGAAACAATACACGGGATTGGATTCGTATACCTTGTGTATTGGGAACCAGAAAGAAACGCTGGACATCACAGGGTATACTGTCGTAAAAGACAGCATAGAGTTTACGGATCAGAGAAATGTTTATTCATTTACACCGCCAATAACGGGAAGATACCGCTTTGAAATATCGGATTTGACAAAAGGCTCGGACCACAAGGTGAATATGCTGGTGTTTAATGCCGGAGGCGGTGAAGAGGCATCTACGAAATATGGGATTGGAAACGGCGAGGGACTCACGATCTTAACTATGCAGGCTGGTCAAACATACGAAGTGCAGGTTTGCCAGTATATGGGCTATGACGCCTATCATCTTAACATCGGCTATCAGAAGGAGGCGGTTGATATTACCGATTATAACGTGATTGCCGACAGCGTCCAGTATTGTGAGCAAAAAAATATATATTATTTCACACCGGCGATTACCGGACGTTATCGTTTTGAAATAGCTGATTTAACGAAAGGCTCCGACAATAAAGTAAATCTATATGTGTGGAACTCCCGGGATGGAGAAGAGGGCTCTACGAGGTATGGGATCGGCAATGGCGAGGGGCTGACGATCAAGGATATGCAGGCGGGCGAAACCTATGAAATTCAGGTGCGCCAGTATTTGGGATATGATATGTATAGCCTGCATGTGGGGAAGCAGAAGGAAACGATGGATATATCGGCATGCAGTTCTGTAACAGACAGCATTCAATATACGGACCAGCGGAATGTTTATAAGTTTAAACCATCTTCACCAGGTAAGTATCGGTTTGAGATACAGGGACTGACGGATGGCAGCAGTAATAAGGTTAATGTTCTTGTATTTAACTCCCGCGGCGGAGAAGAGGGCTCTACGAGCTATGGGATTGCCAATGAGGGGGGACTGGAAATTGAAGATTTACAGGCAGGCGAAGAATATGAAGTTCAGGTGCGATATTATTCGGGATACGACTCTTATAAGCTTGTGGTAAAAAAAGCCGCGTGAAACTGTAAAGTATCAGGAAAGTATAAATTGGGCGGGGTGTGACGATGGGCACACCCTCATTTTATTATTTAAGAATTTCTTAAATACACAAGATGTAGTGGATTTTCCTCTTGCATAATACAATTACAGATGTTATAATCAAAACCATCATAGGGTGACATAATAGAATATTATGCAACTCACTGTGCAGAAAATATTAGGAAACACGGCAGAAAACAGTTAATGTACGCATGGGAAAAGGTGGAAAGTAATGAGAAAGAGGAGAGTACTGGCATTATTATTGGCGCTTAGTCTTGTGGTGAGCGGAAACGGCATGACGGTTCTTGCGGCGGAGCAGGGAGCGGACATGCCTGTTTTGGCGTCTCAGGAAGAAATGGCGGAGACTGACGATAAATCGGGGGAGAATGAAGATACCTCAAACAATACGGAAGATGCCTCCGAGAACGGCAGCAATTCTGAGGAGGGAAAAGCGCCCTCCACAGAGGAAAAGCCTTCTGAGGAAGTGGAAATCCCGGAGAATCCTGAGGAGAACGATCCCTCTGCGCCGAAAGAAGACGATGCGGAGCAGGGCGGAAATCAGTCCGGCGACGGGGACGAAGGGCAGAGCGGTGACCAGACCGCCACAGAGGATGATGAGGATGGAAAGCAGGATGAAGAGCCCGGCGTGAACGAGCAGGAGCCTACGGTTTCCGAGAACGATGTGGAGGAGACGGAAGAGCCTGTGGAGGAGACAGCGGGTGAAATTCGGATGATGTCTTTCACCGATGATGCCGGTCTGCGGATTACTTTTGACGCCAACGCGGCGGAAAAGAACGCGGAGAAGGTGGTCATTGATGAAAACGGGGTATTGACAGGGGTTGAAGACAGCGTAGAAGGTGTTGTTGATCTGCGCGAAAAGACGATTACGGCGATAGGTGAGGGTGCATTCAGGGGCAAAACAAAAGTAACATATGTTATGCTTCCGAAAACAGTGGAAACTTTGGAAGCAGGCGCCTTTGAGGACTGTACGGCATTGAAAGGCGTATCGATACCGTCCAGGCTGACTGCGGTAGGTGAGCGGGCGTTTCAGGGATGTACGGCGCTTACCCAGATTGCTTTGCCGAACAGCGTTACTTCTATCGGTACAAGCGCGTTTAAGGGCGACAGCCGGCTGTTTATGGTGCACATGAGGAGCGCCAGCTATTCTCAGCTGTCTGTCATAGGCGACAGTGCCTTTGAGGGGTGCTCCGCCTTGGAGTTTCTCTGCTCGGATAATGATTATGATCTGCCGAACAGCATTACCAGCATTGGCGGACGCGCTTTTTACGGCTGTGCGCGGATTGACGAGGCAGATATGGGGGATGGCATCACTTTCTTGGGAGAGAGCGCTTTTGAGGGCTGCACAGGCATCACGAGAGTGAGGGTTTCCAAAGGTCTTGCCAAAATATCCGGCAGCGCGTTTAAGGGCTGTACAGGTCTGATGGAGATTGAATTCAGTACCGGGGATCCCAAACTGACAATAGCGGCGAATGCGTTTGAAGGTTGTAATAAACTGGCCAGTGTGGAATTTTCGCAGAAGGTTTCCACGATAGAAGCAGATGCTTTTAAAGGATGTGCGGCGCTTCTGCGGGTCTATGTCAAAAAAGATGACGCTGAGCTGCAGACAAATGCGTTTCCGAATGAAAACAAAGGGCTGTGCATCATGGGATCTGATCTGGAATGTACGGCTTACAAGTACGCGCTTGAAAACGGACTCCGCTACATACCTGTAGATGACGAAGAGCGGACGGATTACTACACATATACCTTAAAGACTGCGGGACCTATGGGAACAGACGATGATCCGATCACGGTGATGGTTGTGGATGCGAAGGGAAGTTCTTCAAAGGATATTAACGATATTACAAATGCGGATGGACAGGAGCCGTACAAAAAAGGTGTCAAAGCAGGAACAGAATGCAGTGTTTTATTCACCTGGGGCAGCGAAAGCCATTGGAAAAAAAGCATCAGGCTGGTGCCCGGTTCGCTGAAATGCAACGGCAAGGAGATTAAATACGAGGGAGGAAAATATCTCTTTAAGATGCCGCGCGGCGGAGCCACGGTATCGATGGAGTTTGAGTATATTTCGTCTGGTGACGATATTGTGGGCAGCAAGGATACCATCGAGGGACGTCTGTCTTCCGATGTTGACTATGATTATAAGAGGAATACCGCCTGTATGAAGGTGGGGCAGTCCGCAAAATTTTATCTGACGAATAACAATGGCGGCACGGCAGCCAGAATCCCCGCCTCCAAGATTCAGTATCAGATAGCGCCGAATTCCAGCAGGGATGTTGTGTCTGTCGATCAGGAGGGAACCGTCAAGGCTTTGAAAAAAGGAACCACGATTGTCCGTGCTACCGTCAAGGTAAAAGACGGCAGTCCGGTTCCGGTGGATGTGAATATCGAGGTGGAAGAGGCAGGGATTAACCATATCAGCGTGCTTCTGCCGGGCGTAGACAGGAATCTGACGGTGGAGAAAGATGAGAAGGGTGTAACCGGTATTTCTGTTTCAACCACTGTGCTTAGCTATGTGACCACGAGGGACTACGAGTTTGACATCGAAGCGGCAGCGTTTGCCTCTGAAGAGGACGACGAGGAAATGGCGGTTGCTTTTACCTGGACAAGCAGCGATACGAGTGTTGCAAAAGTGAAGAAGGGGTCTACCGCAGCGGCGTCCCCGGAAAATCAAATTATCATTCCGAAGGGTGCGGACGGTGAAGCGACGATTCTGGTATCGGCTACCGGGGGCGACAAGAAGAAAGTGACCCGGAAGTTCGTTGTCAGCGTGCAGAATTATGCGCCGCGCCTGGATGCAGCGAAGATTACGGTCAATCCCAACCAGACGAACAGCACCGCAACAATAGGCATTATAGACGCATATGGAAAAGCGATTCAGGCTGGACAGACGATTAGAGCCTATGAAGATAAAGAAAACGGAGAGCCGGTCAGTGGAATTACGTTTGAACAGATAGGGGATAAGAAAGGATCGGTCACTACCTACCGGGTATCTGCATCGGCGGCTATGCGGGAGACCACCTATAAAGTGAGGCTGAAGGTCAAAGTGACGGATGTTCCGCAGGAGTTTGAGCTGCCGCTCACCATTGTGGTGAAGAAATCGTTCCCGAATCCGACAGTGAGCTTTAACAGCAAAGCGCCGAAAATCAATCTGTTTTTGGCGAAGGATGGAACGGAGATCCGACCGGTGATAGGAAAACTTGGCGAGGACGACGTGATTTCCCAATGCTGGCTGGAGCCGCTCACAGAGAGTGATCATAAGAATTACGAGAATGACAGGTGGTTTACGGAGAACTTTGAGATTAATAAAGTGGATTCCGAGTGGGTTATAACCCAGAAGAGTGAGAACTTGTATAAGAATTCATCGGGTAAGCCCGTTCTGACAGGTTACCTGGTGATGCGGTTTGCGGGTTATGACAGCAAGCAGACGAAGCGTTATAAGATTACGATTCCGACGCAGACAGTGGCGCCTTCCTATGTTCTGGACAGGACGACGGATACTTTCGGCACAGGGTTTGATTCGGATGAGTACGTTACACTGTCGCTTCTGGACAAAAAAACGAAGAAGCCGGTGGTATGGGATGACGGATTTACAGATCAGCAGAACGTTCTGGACACCGCCAAGACGACTTTCTCGTTTGCGAAGGCTGTATTGACGCCGGTGGAACAGACGGTTGACGGCAAAAAACAGCAGTGCGTCGGTATTCGGGTGACGATTCCGGCATCCCCCGCAAATGAGACGGGCAGAGTAGTCATTAAACTTCATAATAGCAAGTGGGCTTCGGACAAAGAGTTTTCCTATACCTACACGATTAAGATTGACACGAGACCACATGTGCTCAGCCTGAAAAAGGCAACAGTCACGCTGAATGCAAATTGCCCGGAGAGAGTGGAAACCTTCGAGCTGGTATCCAACCATCGTGACGTGGTGATTACGAAAACACAGGAATTTAAAGCGCAGTCTACGGCACGGAATGAGCAGGAGTATAGCAAACTGGTTGTAAACTGTGAAGACGGAAAGGGAAGCATATCCCTGCGGGAGCTGCAGACGGGAGAAGAGGGCATCAAAGCAGGCAGCTACAGATATGTTTATAAGTACTTAAATACAGAGGGTAAAGAAAAATCAGTCACGCTGACTGTCAAAGTAAACAGGACTGTGCCTACGGTCACGCTTAAGGGTACAAATGCTTTCAACCTGACGGCAAAGGACGGAGATTCCTATGTGGAGACGTCGGAGATGACGATGACCGTAAAGAATCTTCCCGATAACCCGAAATATGTGGAGACAGAGGCTCCCACGACACCGGAGCAGCCGGGCGGCGGTACAGAGGGAGGTGCGTCAGGCGGCGGCAGTACGGAAGGAGATAATAATAACGGTGAAGACGGGCCGCAGACGCCGGCGGCAGTTTCCGCATTGACACAGGCGGAGCCGGGTACGGAGATTAACAAAGAATTTTACAGGCTTGACACGGCGAAGACTTATGCGAGCATGAAAATTACAACCGGGAAATATAAGGATCTGAAGCCCTTGGATTATTTTGATTTCCGATGGGAGGAAGATGCGGACGGAGCAGGCGGCAAACTCAAAATCAAGTTGAAAAAATCAATGGATACAACCACTTACGCCTTAACGATGACCCCTACATTCAAGAACGTGAAGGATGGCAAGGAAAATGTCCTTGAGGCGAAAGCGGTCAGCTTCAGGATTCAGGTGTATAACAAACCGATTTCTTCGGTCAAGCTGGCCGCAAAAGGAAAAATAAATCTGCTTGATCGGAGACCGAAAGGGACAGAGCCTGAACAGTTTGAGTATACGGAAAAGAACGGGATTCGTTATACGCCTACGGTTGCCAATTTGAAGGATACTTTGCAGAAGGTTGTTCTGTTTGACGACTATGTGTATGATCAGAGTGATTATGCAGATGAAGAGAAGCATAGCAAGCTGTTTGAAGCACATATCACGGAGGACGGTAAGTCATTCTATGTTGTTCCGAAAGAAGGCGCTAAACTGGAAAACAGAAAAAGCTATAACTTGTATGCATGGCTGCTGATGGATAACTATAAATTTGCCGCCGGCACAGGACACGGCATTTATTCGAAACAGTTTAAAGTCAGTGCAGCCGAGATCCTGCCTAAAGTAAAGACAAGCAAGACAACGGCAGACCTGTATATGTCCAGCAGGGAATATGAGGCTGTATTCAAAGTCCAGTTAGCGGACGATAAGGCGGTCGGCACGATAGAAGATATCGCCTTCGGGGAGAAAGACGAGAAGGCTCTGGATTCCTTTGAGGTTCTGGGCAAGAAACAGAGCGACGGCTCCTTGGAAGTTCATCTGAAACTGAAAAAAGGTGTGTCTTACAAGTGCAACTCTACGAATCAGATAAAAATGTATATCCAATTCAAGGGGCAGGGAACGAATACGGCAGGAACGCCGATCACTATGAAGGTAAAGATCAATAAGTAATGTGGTGCGGCGGTCGGGTGCGGCCGCCGCGTTATTCCCCAAAGAGCAGGGATGAGGAGAGGGTGAGGAAGCGATGAAGAGAAGAAGTGCGGCTGCATTGCTGTTAACGCTTGGTCTGACGGTGAGCGGAAACGGCATAGTTCTCGCGGCGGAGCAGGAGACGGAGGCGCCCGTTGAAAAAGTGCAGGAAAACGAGGGCTTAGAGAAGGAAGGCACGACGGAGAAGCCTAAGACGGCAGAGGAGGCGGCAGAAAGCAGCGCTGCACAGAGCGCCGGTGCGGCGGCTGCGGAGACGAAGACGAATGAGAAGGCGGCTGACGATGCGGAAGAGTATGTGAGCAGAATTGTCAGCTTCACGGATTATACCGGTATGAGAGTGACCTACGATGCGAATGCTTCCCTGAGTTATGTGTATGAGGTGAAGGACGCTGTGTTGACAGGCGTCAAATGCCGAAAGAGGGATGAGCACGGCAAGGAGACGCTGGAGCGTGTTTCCTTCGAGGGCAACGTGGAACTGAAGCAGCCGGAAGAGGGCGAAAAGTATACGTCTGTCGCGGCGGATGTTTTCGGAGATAACCGGCTTATTACCTATGTAAAACTGCCTGCCGGGGTGACAGTTGTCACGGCGGGAGGATTTAAAGGCTGTACGGGCTTAAGAAGCGTTTATCTGCCTTCCACAGTGAAAGAAATAGGCGCGGGCGCATTTGAGGGCTGTACGGCGATGACGCAGCTTTCTTTGCCGAAATCGGTGACGCTTATCGGCGATCATGCTTTTAAAGGAGATGAAAGTCTGGAGACGGTAGAGATCAGAGATGCGGCGGAAAGTGAATTGACTTCTGTCGGCGCACACGCATTTGAGGGCTGCCGAAACCTGCAGGAGCTGACGCTTCCGCAGGAGGAAGTGTCTATAGGCGAAGGCGCTTTCGAGGAGGAAACCCGGCTGCTGTGGGATGAATTTTGAATACGGAAGGGAATGCTGCGTCAGAGAGACAATCGGTACTGACCGCATCATATTCGGAAAGACTTGAAACGGCCGAAGGCGGAATATCGCCGCGGCCGTTTTCTCCGTTCAGATACATAAAGTTTAACGTGTAAATAACGGGAAGTTTTGCTATAATAGAGAAAGATGAATGCAGAGGACAAGGACACGGGAAAATGATAAATCACACGGAACAGAATCACATCTTTTATCGGATCGTAAACGGCATGATCCGACTGCTGCTTGCGGGGGCGGTGTTTCTCCTGCTGCTGCACAGTATTTTCAGTACCAGTTTTGTGGGAAAATTGATTCTGGAAGACGGAAGTGACCAGGAGAAAACCCTGAACATAGCCGACAACCCGCTGCGTCATCTTTTTGTATTTCTTGTTTTGACGGCGGCGCTGCTTGCAGGGCGGAAGGCGTGGCAGATTCTCGGTAAGCGAATGAACTGCCATGCGGATGCGCACAGCGGGAAAAGATGGGCGGATCAGGGAAATATGATATTCTGGGGACTGACTCTCCTGACGGTTGTTCTGGCAGCTTCCTATGTGGGGCTGACGCAGCTTTTTCCCGGTTCCGACCCGGCGAAGGTGTATGAGATTGCCATGCAGTGGCGGCAGGGGGATTTTTCTTCTTTTGAGGAGGGTGCCTATCTGTTCAGTTATCCGTTCCAGTCGGGGATCGTCCTGTTTTTCTATCTGTTGAGTTTTCTTTTCGGAGAGGGGAACTTTGTGGGGATCCAGCTGGTGAACGTGGCTTTTCTGGCTGTGATTTACGGACTTCTGGTGAAGCTTTCCGGGCTGTTCGGCGTGGCCGCCACTGAAGGCACGGCAGGATTTGAAAAGAAAAGAAAGGGATTACAGGCGGCGGTGTATCTGGGGCTTTTGGTCTGGGTGCCCCTTGCTTTTTATGTGACATATTTGTATGGTATTTTGCCGGGTATGGCGCTGTCTCTGGGGGCGGTTTACTTTGCGCAGCGTTATCTGGCAGAAAGACGCAGGCGTTATATCGCGGCGGCGTCTCTTTGCATGGGACTCGCCACGGTTATCAAGATGAACTGTCTGATCTATCTGATTGCCATTGCCTGTTTTTTGGTTTATGATGCGCTTTCTCTGTTCTTCTTTTCGGGGAAAGTGCGGTGGAAAGAAGGCGCGGTTTCCCTTATGTTTATTGTATGTATGGGGGTAAGCGTAGTGTTATGCACGCAGGCCTCCAATACCGCTGTAGAACGTATAGCGGGACAGGAACTGCCGGAGGGTGCTGTTATGCTCTCCTGGGTGGTTATGGGAATGCAGGAAGCGCCGCTTGGGCCTGGCGGCTACAACGGCTATATCGGGAATGTATTTACGGAGAACAATTATGACACGGAACGGGTTACACAGGCGTCCTTGGAGGAGCTTCGGAAAATTATAACAAGGATGTCAGAAAATCCGCTGGATGAAGGGCTCCCTTTTCTTGCACGCAAAACGGCTTTCCAGTGGAACGATCCCACCTTTATCTGTCTGGATCGTACCCGGGGAAGGCGGTCGCAGACGCAGATGCCGGAATGGCTGAAAAGTGTGATTTACGGAAGAGGCAGCGTGCGGCTTTCGATTCTGCTCAATTATATGCAGACATTAATTCTGCTCGGAATGCTGCTTTATCTTTTCCTGCGGTGGGGAAAGGGCAGTCTTTACGAACTGATGGGAGCCGTGATCTTCCTGGGAGGATATCTTTTTCATCTGTTCTGGGAATCCAGCGCCTCCTATACCATACCTTATTTTGTACTTCTGATTCCCTATGCGGTCTGCGGGATGGCGGAGTGGGCGGCATTTCTGGAAAAAGGGATTGCCGGGCGGCGCAGGAAACAAAGCAGGGTTTTGACTGCGGCGGTTCTTGTCTTTTGTCTGATTGTCCTTGCCTTTACCCGGACGAATCTCTTCAAACGAACGATTGCGTTAGACGATGACGGGCAGGGTTTGGAGGCAAGTGAGCAGTTCTATCAGACAGAGATTAATGCGCCATAAAAAGGCGGAACAGCCCATACAGTTTGTGTCGGATGCAGAAGACATATGCCTTATTGTGGATGCCGGGAACGCTACTGATTCTGACGGCACGAAATGCCCGGCGAATGGGGGGATAACTGCACTCTTCTCTAAAGACCTTTTTGAAATCGGTTCCGGCGTTTTGCTCCGCGCGGAAAACGGGAGGAAAGGTCAGGAGACACTGGTAGGCATAATAATACAAAAGCTGCTTTTCCATACAGGGATGTGCGGTCAGGTCGACCAGTTTGTCGTAGGTATCGAAGAGCAGGCGGTTTTCCGCAAGCCGTCCATAATCCATGGTGTGTGTGAGCGAATCATCATTACTCCGATAATAATAGAGAGATTCCTCGACAAAGTAAACGGAGGATGCGTCCAGAAAGCAGGGATAGGCGGTCAGGCCGTCTTCTCCCAGCTTGATGGTCAGGGGAACCTGAAAAATGTGCTTTTCTAAAAGAGTTCGGCGGAACAGTTTATTACACAGGCTTGGCGAGATACCATAGTGAAAATAGCGGCCGGAAAACAGCATTTGGGGATAGACGCCGGTTTCAAGCTGCGTTTTGTCATAGAAGCCGGAAGCACAGAAATTTTGCCGCGCAATCCTTTTTGTCGGAGTGACAGCGGTATAATTACAGCATATGATGTCCGCATCAAATTCCGCTGCAGCTTTGCACATGTATTCATACATGGCGGGGTCAACCCAGTCGTCGCTGTCCAAAAAAGCAATATATGCACCGGCAGCTTTTTGAAAACCTTCCAGTCTGGCAGACATATGCCCGCCGTTTTCTTTGTGAAAACAGCGGATGCGGGAATCTCGGCCGGCATATTCGTCGCAGAGCGCGGAGGAGCCGTCGGAGGAACCGTCGTCTATGAGAAGAACTTCAAAGTCTGTATATGTCTGGGCAAGAATGCTGTCCAGACATTCGGAGAGGTAAGATTTTACATTATATACGGGGACAATAATGCTTAAAAACGGCATGGGACGGCTCCTTTCAGAGACAGATTGATTTATATACTTTCATATTATAGCATATCCGAAATGGCAGAGGCTATAGAAGAGGGAATGTGTGATGAAAAAAATTGTATTTATTATTCCCAATATGACAGGCGGAGGGACGGAACGGGTAATATCCCTCCTGAGTGCGGAGTATATCAAACGGGGATTTCAGGTTGCGATTATGCAGTTTGCCGGGTATCAGCATGCCTATGAACTGGACAGCCGGGTGGAAGACTTTTCCGTATCCGAACAGTCCGGCGGCAATCCGCTGATTCAGATCAGACGCATCAGGGATATGCGCAGATATTTTAAGAAGAACCCGGGCTGCCATATTTTTGCTTTCTGCGTAAACGGCGCCGTGTTTTCTGCCATAGCGACGCTCGGCATGAGGCGCCCTTTTCTGGTTGCGGAGAGGAACAGCCCGGAGAGCTGTAAGGAGAAAAAAATCCGTAACTGGGCCTATCGGAGAGCGGATGTGATCACTTTCCAGACGGCGGACGGCATCGGTTATTTTCCGAAAGCCATCGCTGAAAAGGCGGTGATTATTCCAAATCCCATTGATGCGGCGATCCCGCCGTGCTATGAAGGGGAGCGGAAGAAAAAAATTGTGACGGTGGGGCGGCTGCATGCGCAGAAAAATCAGGCGCTGCTTTTGGAGGCATTTTCAGATTTTCAAAAAGAGCGGCCGGATTACGCGCTTCATATATATGGGGAGGGGGAACTGGAGGAAGAGCTGAAAGCGTACGCACAGAAGCTGGGTCTTAGAGAAAGCGTCGTGTGGCACGGTTTTTCCGCGCGGGTGAAAGAAGAGATTGTGGACAGCCGTATGTTTGTGCTCTCTTCTGATTTTGAAGGGATTTCCAATTCCATGCTGGAGGCTCTTGCCATGGGGATTCCCACAATTTCCACAGACTGCCCCATTGGCGGGGCGAGAGTCTACATGAAAAACAATGAGAGCGGTCTGTTAGTGCCTGTTGGAGACCGAAAGGCGCTTGCAGAGGCTATGCTTCGGGTTGCCGGGGACGATGAACTGGCACGGCGGCTTTCCGTCAACGGGGCGAAGGTGAGGGAACAGTATTCTCCGGGCAGTATTGCGGAGCGTTTTTTGGAGGCGGCGGGCATTTTATGAGCAGGATAACAATTCTGACACCCACATATAACAGGGCGGCATATCTGCCGAAGCTTTATGAGAGCCTGAAGGCTCAGACGAACAGGGATTTTCTCTGGCTGGTGGTGGATGACGGCAGCGAGGATGATACGGAGACGCTGATTGCCTCTTACGGGCAGCAGGATGTGAAGATCAACTATATCAGACAAAAGAACGGGGGAAAGCATACGGCGCTGAACAGGGGCGTTTCGGAAATCCGATCGGAGCTTACCTTTATTGTGGACAGCGATGATTATCTGCCGGAAAATGCGGTGGAAACGATTCTCGCCTATCATGAAAAATACCGGGAAACGCCGGGGCTGTGCGGTTACAGTTTTTTGCGATGTCACGGGGACGGGCGGGTGAATACCGCTTATTTCCCTTCGGATGAGCTGATAGGTTCTTATGCCGAGGTACGGATTAACGGGGGCATTGGCGGTGACAAGGCGGAGGTTTTCTATACAGAAATTTTAAAGCAATACCCGTTTCCTGTGTTCCCGGGCGAAAAGTTTATGCCGGAGGATGCGGTGTGGATGCAGATGTCCGGTCCTTATCAGATGGTGCATATCAATCAAAATATATATTACTGTGATTATTTGGAAGGCGGTCTGACCAACACAGGCAGACGGATGAAGGTACATTCGCCAAGGGGGATGGTACTGCGTTCCGGGATATATTTAAACGACCCTGCAATCCGCATAAAAGTGAAATTAAAAATGATGCTGCTGTATCAGGTCTATGGCAGGTTTGCGGGGACGCCTGCGAAGGAACTGAGGCGGGAAACCGGGGAAAAAGCGCTGTGGTATTTGTGTAAGCCGCCTGCTTTCGTGATCTGGCTGTGGTGGAAGTTCGCGTTGGAGAAAGCGTCTGCTCCGGCTTTGCTGCCGCGCTGAGCGGGAAGAGGGGGACGGCTTGCTTTTTAGGCCGCATCACGGTACAATAGAGGATATGGAAAAACTGAGGGTGGTTTTTTGTTTTGATGAAAACTTAACGGCGCAGGTGCAGACGGCAGCAGCCTCTCTTTTGGATGCCCGCCGGCAGGAGGATCACTTTGAGATTCACTGTGTCTGCACGAATGCGGCGGGGATCGTGGAGGAGGCGCTTTACAAGGTAATCAAAAGAAGAGACAAAGCGTCTGTGCTTGTGATGCATTGTATGGCAAATCCCTACGAGAAAGCGTATCAGGTGCGGGATATTTCCGCGGGCACTTATCTGCGATTGGCTCTGCCGGGACTTTTGCCGGAGGTAGACAGGATTCTTTATATGGACGCGGACATACTGGTGCGGGAAAGTCTTGCGCCGCTTTGGGAAACGCCTGTGGAGGGTAAGGCGCTTGCGGCCGTGAAGGGTGCGGTGAATCTCTCCGACAAGTGGGAGTGGAACAGCGGCAGACCCTACTGGAAGCTGCTTTCGGGAATGAAAGGCGGCTATATCAATGCGGGAGTTACGCTTCTGAATCTGGCTGAGGTGAGAAAACGGGGGCTGGACGCGCGCTGGCACGAATTGACAGGGGAACGGTTTTACTATCAGGATCAGGACATTCTGAATATCACCTGTCAGGGGGCTGTCGCCTATCTTCCGCCGAAATATAACAGGCTTGCCTATCTGGAGGAAAAGGATTTCGGACAGTTTGTCGCGGAAGGTATTTACACGCGGGAAGAGGAGAGGGAGGCGTTACAGTCGCCGGCGATCATCCACTATGCGGGGGACAAGCCCTGGAGGCGTTATGATACGAATCTGGGGAATATCTGGTGGGATTATGTGAATGCGCAGCCGGATCTTAAAAATTTATTTGATGAAGAAAAAGCGCGCCGGTACCATGGACCGACTCTGGGGCAGAGGGCGGTGCGCAGGGTGAGGAGATTTTTCGGCAGTGAGGAGTGAGGGGGAATATGGTTCGGGAAAGATGGGAGTATGAAAAGAAGTGACAAAGGAAGAGAAAAAAGAAGAAATGAAAAGATCCATTCGGAATCATTGGGTTTATGTTGTGGGTATCTGTGCAGTCCTCCTGTTCCTCGGTTTTCAAATTTACAATGTTCATCCGGATGCCCTGTTCATCCAGGATGACTATAAAGATATGGATGACACTGTGCCGCTTACGGCGATCGGAGCCAAAGAGATATACCGTTATCAAATTCCGGCACAAGATCGTACCATTGCAGGGATTCTGATTCGGCTTGTCGATACGGGTTCCCGGATAAAAGGTGACGAGACGGTGACCGTTACCCTCATGGCAGGGCAGGAAGAAATTGCCGTGTGGCAGGTTGAAGCGGATGAAATACCGAACGATCAATACATGCAGTTTATGACGGAACAAAAATGTACCTTGACCGGGGATGAAGTGACGGTGACGATTGCGTCCGATCAGACGGCCGGCTCGTCGCACACTGCTTTGGCTTTTGACGGGGATATGCAGCCGTGTATCAGATTGATCTACGGTTTTGTCAGCTCTAAATGGAGCCTGCTCCTGATTTCCGCAATGATCGCGGGGTTTGTTCTGGCGAGTATTTTTGCGGTGAATGCAGTTAAAAATGAGGCTTTCAGATTTGCGGCATTTTTGGCGGTAACGGGGATTTGCTATATTGTTGTCGTGCCGTTTTCCCATGTTCCGGATGCTTTCAATCATTTTATCAGGGCTTATGAAGTGACGGAAGGGAATTTTTGTACGCACGGTCAACAGGATGAGGAGGCATGGCTGCCGGATCATCTGACGGCGGATTTGAATTTTCATGCGGACTATTCGCATGTTTATCTGCATCGAAATATACAGTTGGATGATGAGACAAGGCGTTATTATGTACATGATAATACCGCGCTGTATACACCGATTGCTTATCTGCCGCATACGTTGGGAATCCTGATCGGGAAACTATTTACCGACAGGACGCTCGTCCTTGTGCTGTTTGCGAGAATATTTTCGCTTGCCGCGTTTGTTGCGATGATGAGTTTTGCCTATCGGATCTGTCCGATAAACAGGGGAATGATTGCTGTAAGCGCTCTGTTGCCCATCACTCTCATTGAGGCGGGATCCACTTCTCTGGACGGGTTTATGATTTCCATTTTGCTTCTGGGGCAGGCGTATCTTTTGCCTTTATGCGAAAGAAAACGCAGGCTGACGAGGGTGGAGACGGTGGTGCTGTGGCTGCTGCCGTTGGTGTTTTCTCTGTGTAAGGTTGTCTATGTTCCGTTTGCCCTGCTGCTGTTGCTGATTCCTAAAGAAAGCTTTGGCGGCGGACGAAAAAAAGGAATTTTTATCTTTTCTTCTTTTGTTGTGGCGTTGTCGGCATATTTTGCGTGGTCTGCCGCCACCTTTGAGTTTGTAAGCCGTTATGCGGCTAAGATGAACGGAAATTCGGGTGAACAGATTCGCTTTATCATCACTCGTCCGCTGAACTATCTGAATGTGTTAAGAAATACGCTTCACGCATGGTTTGACCTGTATTTGAGGGGGATGTTCGGAGGAGTAGCAGGCTGGGCGCAGAACGTTGCGGTTCATTCGTTTTTTCCGCTTGCCTGCATTGTCTGCACGGTGGTCATGCTGACGTTCCATCCGGAATCTTCTCTGCATCGGGAAGTAAAGACCAATGTGTTGTATGCGCTGATCGCTCTGTCTGTAGCGGCGCTTACATTTACGGCGATTTATGTGCAGTATAACGCGCTGGAGTCGCCGATTATCGAGGGAATACAGGGGAGATATTTTGTGCCGCTTCTCTTCCCGCTCGGTTTTGTATTGAGCAGTATTTTAAAATATATTTACCGGGAAAAACTGCCGCGGAACGGGTACAAAGAGGAAACGGAGAATAAGGAGGAGTATCATGTCAGCCGTTATTTCTATCTCTTTGCAACATGGATGAACGCATCCATGATGCTTGAAATGATGCAGGGACTTTGGCATTGATAACCAAATAGACATGTGTATACTTGTTATGCTATACTGAGACGATTATACAGGAACAGAAAAATATGGAAGAGTAGTGTCTTTGAAGGAGCGAGGTAACAGATTATGAAAATAGCGGTAGCGGGAACCGGATATGTAGGTCTGGTGGCGGGCGTGTGTTTTGCCGAGAAGGGGCATGACGTCACCTGTGTGGATGTGGATGAAAAAAAAGTAAAGATGATGGAAGCAGGAAACAGTCCCATCTTTGAGGAAGGGCTGGAGGAGCTGATGCGGAAGAATAACGCCGCAGGAAGGCTCCACTATACCACGGATTATGCCGCGGCTTACCGGGACAAGGACGCTATTTTTATCGGCGTGGGTACGCCGGAGCAGCCGGACGGTTCCGCCAATCTGAACTATATCGCCACGGTTTCCAGACAGATTGCGGAGTCTGTGGAACGGGACTGTCTGGTGGTGGTGAAATCCACGGTGCCTGTGGGTACAAACGACAAGGTGGAGCAGTTTATCCACGATTTTCTGACGCGGGACGTGAAGGTGGAGGTGGCCTCCAACCCGGAATTTCTGGCGCAGGGATCGGCGGTGCATGATACGCTGCATGCGGCGCGCATTATCATCGGTACGGAGAGCAGGGAGGCGGAGGCGCTCTTAAAGAAAATTTATGAGCCCTTCGGACTGCCCATTGTATCGGTGAACAGGCGGTCTGCGGAGATGATTAAGTACGCCTGCAATGATTTTCTTGCTCTTAAAATTTCTTATATGAATGATATTGCGAACCTCTGCGAACTGGTAGGGGCGGATATTGACGCGGTGGCGGAGGGCATGAGTTATGACGCCCGTATCGGCGCGAATTTCCTGAAGGCGGGAATCGGTTACGGCGGAAGCTGTTTCCCCAAAGACACAAAGGCGCTTAAATATTTGGCGGGGCAGTACGGTTATCAGCTTAAGACTGTGGAGGCTGCGGTGGATGTGAACGCCGTGCAGAAAACAAGGCTTTATCAGAAAGCGTGCAAGCGGATGATTACCTTTGAGGGACTTAAGGTGGCGGTTCTTGGGCTTGCTTTTAAACCGGGTACGGACGATCTCAGAGAGGCGCCTTCGCTGGATAATGTGAAACTTCTTTTGGAAAACGGCGCGCAGATTATGGCTTATGATCCCGTAGCGGCGGATAATTTCCGCAAGGCTTATCCGGAAGGAAAGTGCGGCGGAGGATCCATTTCTTATACGGACACGCCGGAAGAGGCGCTTAAGGACGCCAATATCTGTTTTGTTTTTACGGAGTGGGAGCAGATACGTCTCCTGTCTCCTGAGACCTTTAAGGAGCGGATGCGGATTCCGCTTGTGTATGACGGGCGCAACGTTTTTGACGTGAAGCGGATGAAGGAAGCGGGAATCGAGTATTACAGCATAGGGCGGTAAGCGGCGGAAAGGAGCGGCGGTGAAAGAGTTAGATTCCTCGAAGACATATTTGATTACCGGCGGCGCGGGCTTTATCGGATTTCATTTATCCAAAAGTCTTTTGGAAAAAGGCGCGCGGGTGATCGGCTTTGACAATATGAACGACTATTATGACGTGAGTCTGAAGGAGGACAGGCTGGCAAAGCTGTATTATTATGACAAATACACTTTTGTCAAAGGAGATTTGGCGGATAATGCGGATGTGTTCCGGGTGTTTCAGGAATACCGCCCGAATATCGTGGTGAATCTGGGGGCGCAGGCGGGCGTCCGTTACAGCATTGACAATCCGACGGCCTATATGGAATCCAATATGATGGGATTCTTCCATATTCTGGAAGGCTGTCGTTATTTTCCCGTGGAGCATCTGGTGTACGCGTCGTCCAGTTCTGTTTACGGCGGTAATGAAAAAGTACCTTTTTCCACAGAGGACAAGGTGGATGAGCCGGTAAGTCTTTATGCTGCCACGAAAAAATCCAATGAACTGATGGCGCATGCCTACAGTAAGCTGTATCAGATTCCGGTCACGGGACTCCGCTTTTTCACGGTTTACGGACCGTTCGGCAGGCCGGATATGGCATATTTTAAATTTACGAAGAAGATCCTTGCGGGAGAGCCGATTCAGATTTACAACCGCGGCGATATGATGAGGGACTTTACTTATATTGACGATATCGTGCAGGGGGTGGAAAACATTCTTTGCAATCCGCCCGAAATAAATGCCAAGGGCGCGTTCTATAAGCTTTATAATATCGGCAATAATAAGCCTGTAAAGCTGATGGATTATATAGAGACGCTGGAGCGGTGTCTTGGCAGAGAGGCAAAGAAGGAGTATCTGCCCATGCAGCCCGGTGATGTGTACCAGACTTATGCGGATGTTACGGATCTGATGCGGGATTATGATTTTAAGCCGGAGACTTCCGTCGAGGAGGGGCTGCAGAAGTTTGTGGACTGGTATCGCAGTTACTATGGAGAGGACAATGACTGAGACAAAGAGAGAAATCCCGATTTTATATTTGGTAGTGCCCTGCTATAACGAGGAGGAAGTGGTGGAGAAAACAGCCTCCGTTATGGGGGAAAAGCTGACCCGTCTGGAGCGTGAGAAAAAAATAGCGAAAGGCTCTAAAGTCATGTTTGTCAATGATGGGAGCAAGGATAAAACGTTGCAGCTGCTTCATGGGATCGCGGCGAAGGACAGAAGGTTTTCCGTAGTGAGCCTGGCGGGAAATTACGGTCATCAGAGCGCGATCTTAGCCGGGATGATGACGGCGAGAAGGTATGCGGATGTGGTGGTGACCATTGACGCGGATCTGCAGCAGGATATCGAGGCGCTGGATTCGTTTCTGGCTTGTTATATGGATGGCTGTGAGGTAGTCTACGGCGTGCGCAACGACAGGCATTCCGACGGTTTCTTTAAGAAAGCGTCGGCGACCGCATACTATAAGCTGATGCATCTGCTTGGCAGCACGGTTATGACGAATCACGCGGATTATCGTCTGATGTCGAAGAAGGCGCTTGACGCGCTGTCGGAGTACAAGGAGGCGAACCTTTTTCTGCGGGGGCTGATTCCCACGATGGGATTTCCCTCCGATGTGGTGTATTTTGACGTAAAGGCCAGGGAGGCGGGCCATTCCAAGTATACGCTGAGCAAGATGATGACGCTGGCACTCGACGGCATTACTTCTATGAGCGTGCGTCCGCTCAGGCTGATCGGCGGTCTCGGGTTTCTGATGTTTCTGTTCAGTATGGTAATGTGTGTGATCGGTCTGGTGGACTGGGTGAGAGGGAACAATGTGCCGGGCTATACCACAACCCTTATTGTATCGCTGGTGATCGGCGGAATCACGCTTTTGTCGCTGGGAATTATCGGGGAATATATCGGCAAGATTTATATGGAGACCAAGCACAGACCCAGATACATCATTGATACGCTTGTGTGGCGTGAAGATGACGGAGAGGAAAAGTAAAGATGCTGATGGTGCTTTTTTCATGGATGATGATCGGCGGCGCGGCTCTGCTTTTCGGAAAGGCGGTTACGGATGCCGTTTACCGAAGCCGTCTTGAAAAGATGGGGCGTCCCGATGTTTATATTGTGACGGGATTTATTTTTCTGAATATATATGCCCAGCTTTTCAGTCTGTTCTATAAGGTGGCGGGAATTGCCGACACGATTCTGGGAGCCTTGGGCATTCTTTTGTTTTGCATGTGGATATATCAGCGTTTCCGGCACAAAAAATATCATACGCTGTTTCCGGGCTGTACATGGAAAAGACCGGCTGTATGGCGGATTGCGGCGATTTTGTTCTGCGTTTTTTTCACGCTTGTCTGGACGAATCAGGCGCCGGGGCAGTACGATACCGGGCTTTATCATGCGCAGGCGATTCGATGGGTTGAGGAGTACGGTGTTGTTCCGGGACTCGGAAACCTTCACATGCGGCTGGCGTATAACAGTGCGTTTATGTCTCTGCAGGCGCTTTTCAGTCTTGGGTGGCTTGTGGGACAGTCCCTGCACAGCTTAAACGGCTTCTTCTGTCTGGCGGCGCTCATTTATGTGTGCGCTACAATCCGCCTGTGGGGGGAGAAGAGTCTGCGGACTTCGGATTTTCTGAAATGTGTGATGGCTGTTTATGTGGTGCAGAAGAGGTATGACATCGCGTCTTCCGGTACGGATATTTGGGCGATGCTTCTGGTTCTCTATATTTTCATAAAGTGGAGTGAATATTTTGAGAGCGGACGAGCGGACGGCGTTATGTACGGCTGGCTGTGCCTTGTCGGCGTATACGCCGCAACGGTGAAGCTGTCCGCCGCATCCGTGGCGTTTTTGGCGTTGTATCCCCTGTATCTGTTTATCAAAGAGAAAAACGGAAAAGCTGTTTTCGCCCATGTAGCGGCGGGGCTGTTTATCCTGATGCCGTACCTGATCCGTAATGTGATTATTTCCGGCTATCTTGTTTATCCCTATGGCGGGCTGGATCTATTTCATTCGGATTGGAAGATGGACAAGTCGGTGCTTGTAAAAGACAGTCTGGATATCAAGATGTTTGCAAGGGGCATCACAAATGCGGCGGCATATGACAATTCTTTTTTTGCTTGGATTCCCGCATGGTTTTTAAGGCAGGGAACGGCACATCGTGTTCTGATCCTGGCGGGGGCGTTTTGTATTCCTGTGATTGTATATTTGCTGATACAGCGTTTTCGCAGTAAAGAATACGCCTGGGCAGCTCTTTTGGGCGCCGGGATTGTGAATTTGGCTTTCTGGATGGTGACTGCGCCTCATATGCGTTACGGCGAGCCGTATATCTATATGCTCGTTGCGCTGACGCTCGGAGCGGTGACAGACTTAGGAGGCCGCGGGCTTGCACGCATAGAGAGGAGAACGGTGGGAGGCGTTATGGAGACGGTTCCTGTGTGGAGAAATTCACTGAATGTCCTGACTGCGGCAGTTCTCATCGTTTTTCTGCTGCAATACGGAGCGAAGCTTGCGGCGCTTTCTGAGATGGAGGCGAAAGATCTGGTCAGACAGCCGGATTACCTTTCCTGGCAGTCTACCCAGTATCCGGTAGACAATGTGCATATCTGGATGCCGGACGAGGGGGATCTGTCGGGGTATTTTGCCTTTCCTGCCACGCCGCAGGGCGGACAGCTTAAGGCTCTGCGGCTGCGGGGAGAGAGTTTTCAGGAGGGATTTCGACATGAGTAAACCGGATATTCACGCGGACGACTATGCGCTTACCTTAAATACGTCGAAGGATATGCTGGAGTGTATGCGGGCAGGACGGCTTGACAGCATCAGTGTGGTGCCTAATATGAGCTGCTTTGAGGAATGTATGGAGCTGTTTTACGGGGAGATACCGAACCTCCCCTTTTTACCGCTTATGTCGGTACATCTGGATTTTGTGGAGGGAAGAAGTCTGGCGGGAAGAGAGAATACCCCCGATTTGACAAAGCCGGACAGCGATCTGATGGGACTTGGCTGGGGCGGTCTTTTTGCGGCTTCCTGTCTGCCCCGTAAAAGAAAGAAAATGAAGGCGCAGTTAAAATGCGAAATCAAAGCCCAGATTATAAGGGTGCAGGGTGTCATAAAAGAATGTATGGAAATTGCGGCAAAGAATGGTATTCCCTGTGGACAGAAGGGGCTGCGCATCGACAGCCACCAGCACGCTCATATGATTCCCGCGGTGTGGGAAGCGGTTATGGAGGTGGTGCGCGAGGAGGGATATACGTTAGAGCATATCCGTAATTCCAAAGAGCTGTTGGGTGTGTTTTTGGCGGATGTGTCGCTTTATAAGACATACCGACCTGTGAATTTCGTGAAAAACAGGCTTTTGTCCTTCTACTCCCATAAGGCGGATCGTTTCTGCAAAGAGAACGGAATGAGGCAGATGTATCTTTGGGGGCTTGTTATGAGCGGGCGAATGGATCAGGAAAGAATAGAAAGGCTTTACGGAAAAATGAAGCGCAAGGCCGAGCGGGACGGGAGAACTCTGGAAATACTTTTCCACCCCGGCATTACTTTGCCGGAGGAGGTTACGCCTGAGATTGCAAAGGAGGCGGCGGATAGTTTTTACCTTCGGGAGGACAGACATGTGGAGAAGGAAGCGGTGCTTGGCATGGAGTGGTGACGGCTGCCGGATGGCTGCCACTGACATCTGCTGAGCAGTGACGGGCGTCATCTGCCGAGTGCGTCCCGCAGTTCCGGCACTTCTTCCGCAATGATTTCCATGAAATATGCCGCGCCTTCCGCGTTCAGGTGGTCGGAGTCGGAAAAGTAAGTCAGATTTTCACTGAAACGCTCGTCGTGAGAGTAGTCATAGTAATTGACACCTGTGTCAGATGAAATGCGGTTGATTGTGCCGTAAAAGCGGTCGAAGAACTCTTCAGATATCGGCGCGTTGTAGTAGGAAGAAAACGGCGTGGTGATAAGCACGGGCGTAAGCTCGTGTTTTTTGCAGTAGTCGATCAGGGAGAGAAGCTGTTCTTCCCGTTCAGGCAAAAAGAGATTCTCCTTGTTGCTAAAATGGCGGTCATAGCGCGACGCGGCGCGGCTTTTGAACTCCGCGACGGCGGCTTCGTCCATTTCGGGTGTGCCGGGGGTCTCCTCCGCAGCGTGTGCTTTCAGCGAGAGCGAAAACTCCGGCAGCAGTTTTAAGAGATCCTCCCCGGCGGAGAGAATCGGAAGTCTGGTCGTCACGATATCCGTGTAGAGATCGTAGTCGGGTATGTTTTTCGGGGAGAGACAGTGGTAGTATTTCACGGACAGCGCCTGTGCCTCGGTCTCATTCACCGTTTCATTGTTGAAGGAAAAGTAGGAGACGGGGATAAACAGAACGCAGCCTTTGTCCAGATGCGCTCCATATTCTTTCAGCAGAGCCAGATCATACTGGTAAGTCTGGCTTACGCTGCCGAAGTTAAAGCAGGAATAACCTTCCTCCGTCAGATCGTCATAGATAAAGTCGTAGGCGCCGTGGGAGCTGCCCACATTGGCGATTTCCACCTCGTTGATCTGGTTTCCCAGCATCCGCAGATTCCACATATCCATATATTTCGCATCATCAATTTCCCGATACGGAATATTCAAAAGAAAAAGAATCAGCACAGCCGCCGCCGGGATGGCGATGCACTTTACAGCAAACATGAGAACTGTTTTTTTCCTGTTCATCTGGATTTCCCTTTCATAATTATTGCGAAATATTTCTAAACCTAATGGATGGTAATCATATCATTCTAAAACTGAAAATAAATAAACTCCGTTGCAATCCCTTTATAGGAGAACAGGGCGATTGCTACCAGAAGCAGCACATAAACGCTAAAGCGGACGGGCGCTTTCTGCCGGGAGATCAGCCCGATCACGTCCTGCCTTAACGCAGTCAGGTCGTAGAGAAAAAGTACGCCGGCCGACAGCATCATGCCAAGCATGGACAGATAAGGCATGTCCAGACAGATCACAGCGGTTTTCAGATAATTTATGGGCTTTCCGATATCCCAGAACAGTCTTGAGATGATCCAGAGTGCGTCCTGAATGGTGTTTGCCCGGAAAAAGATCCAGGTAAAGCAGAGCAGGACAAAGGTTACGGGGAGCTGCCACCAGTGTTTTTTGCGGATGACGGGAACGCCCCGCCTCTTTTTCGGGTAAATAAGTGTCTCAACAATCTGCAAAAGGCCGTGGATTGCGCCCCAGAGAATATAGGTCAGGCTGCTGCCGTGCCAGAAGCCGCTCACAAGAAAGGTGATAAGGAGATTCAGGCAGCACTGCCATTTCGGCACCCTGTTGCCGCCAAGGGGAATATAGACATAATCCCGGAACCAGGTGGACAGCGAAATATGCCAGCGGCTCCAAAATTCTTTGACGGAAAAGGAGAAGTAAGGGCTTTTAAAGTTTACCGCAAGGTCGATACCGAACAGTTTTGCGCAGCCGATGGCAATGTCTGAGTAACCTGAAAAATCACAGTAGATTTCGATGGCAAACATTACCGTGACGATAATAAATACCAGTCCTACATAGCTGTAAGGATTGTTGTAAACTTTATTTACAGTGACGGCGAATACATCCGCGATCACCAGTTTTTTAAAATATCCCCAGGCCATCAGCTTGAGCCCGTAGGTCACATTGTCATAATCAAAACGCCGCTCTTTTTTGAAGCTGCGGCAAAAGTATGTCCGCCCGGCCTATGGGTCCGGCGAGAAGCTGCGGGAAAAAAGAGACAAAAAGTGCATAATATCCAAAGTGCCGTTCGGCGCGGATTTTTCCCTTATATACGTCGATCAGATATCCTATGGACTGAAAGAAATAGAAAGAGACGCCTGCCGGCAGCAGGATTTTCAAGGTCAGCGGCTGTAAAGCAAGGCGGCCGGCGCCGATCAGGGCGTTGATGCGGTCTATAACGGGTGCCCCCAGCTTAAAGAGCAGAAGGATAGCCACGAGGGGCAGGACGCCGCCCAGAAGGCAGAGTCTTTTTTTTGCTTTGTCGGGAGCTTTTTCCAGTTCCAGAGCCAGAACGTAGGTAAGAACCGTGGTAAAAAGGAGTAAAAGGCCGTAGGCCGCATGCAGATTCATGTAGAAGGCATAGCTTGCCGCCAGCAGGAAAACCCACCGAAATTTGACAGGCGCGATATGGTACAGGATAAATACCGCCAGTAAAAAGACGGCGAAAGATATAGAATTAAAAAGCATAGCAGTCTCCGATCCCCTGTTTCTGCTAATTATTTTACTGTATTGTGGAAATATTTACAACCATGTGCTATAGTGAAAACGGAGGCGGATGAAAATATGGGTATCACTTCCTTTTATTTTTTGTGTTTTTTTACCGTTCTATTAGTTGTATATTACTGTATTCCCCATAGATTCCAGTGGGGCTTTCTTTTGTTGGGAAGCGTCGCGTACTGTCTGCTTGCGGGACAGGGAGCGCTGGTTCTCTATCCGCTCGTTTCTGTGAGCGCTTGCTATATAGGGGCAAGGCTGCTTGCAGGGATGCCTGCCGAGGCGGAAAAGAGGCGCAGAGGCATATTGACGGCGACTATACTGGTCAATATCGGTATTCTTTTTGCTCTCAAATACATTAATTTCTTTATCAATACGGCAAACGGCATTGCCGGTCTGTTGGGCGGGTCGGATGAGCTGATTTGCGGTGTGGATTTTCTGGTGCCCCTTGGAGTCAGCTTTTACACGTTTTCTCTGTTGGGGTATGTGATTGACGTCTATTACGGTTTGGCCGGGCCGCAGAAGAACTTCGGAAAACTTGCGCTCTACGGTCTGTATTTTCCAAATCTGATTTCCGGGCCGATCTTAAAGTACAGGGAGCATGCGGAGCAGTTTTTTGCGCCGCACGACTTTGATTACAGACAGCGTGACGCGGGGCTTGCAGCGCATGGTCTGGGGCTTTTTTAAGAAGCTGGTGATTGCCGAGCGGCTGGGCGTTTTGGTGAATACGGTTTACGGGGACTACGAAAGGTATCCGGGTGCGTATATCTGGGTGGCGACCGTTTGCTACGCGTTTCAGCTTTACACGGATTTTTCCGGCTGCATGGATATCGTGCTGGGTCTGTCGCAAAGTCTGGGCATTGTGCTGCCGGAAAACTTTCAGACGCCCTTTTTTGCGAAGAGTGTGGCGGAATACTGGCGCAGATGGCATATTACGCTCGGCGTGTGGATGAAGGACTATGTTTTTTATCCGCTTCTTCGGTCAAAATTCTTTACGAATCTGAACCGGTCTTTTAAGAAAAAATTCGGCAAAAAGCGGGGAAAACAGTATGCGACTTTTGCGGCCATGTTCGTCCTGTGGCTGACGGTGGGCGTCTGGCACGGCGGCGACTGGAAGTTTGTGATCGGGTCCGGGCTTTTGCATTGGTTTTATATTGTGATGGAGGAACTGCTTGCGCCACCCTTCGCACGGCTGAATGAGCGGCTTCATGTAAATGGGGAAGGGCGGTTTTTAAACGGCGTCCGTATCCTGCGTACCTTCTTTCTGGTGTGCATCGGCGATTTGTTTTTCCGCGCCATATCAGCGGGCGACGCTCTGGCAATGCTGAGAGAAGCGGTGTGTGTGTGGAATCCGCAGATTCTCTGGAACGGTTCCCTTTTGGAACTTGGTCTTGACGGGATCGAGACTGCGGTAGCTGTTTTCTCGCTCCTTCTTCTGTGGGCGGTGTCTTTGAAACAGAGAAAGGAGCCGGTGCGTGAGAGCATTGCGAAAAAGCCGCTTCCGCTCCGTTGGATTTTATGGTATGCGCTGTTGTTTGCAGTGATCCTGTTAGGGTATTACGGACCGGGGTACAGCGCGTCGGAGTTTATCTATCAGGGATTTTAGAAAATCAGATAGTAAAGAATGGAAATGTGTGGTAAACTTAAAAGTAAGATTAAGAGTGCGGGAGACAGATGATGGACAAGATAGCGGTATTAATTCCCTGTTATAATGAAGAGAAGACCATTGCCAAGGTAGTATCGGATGCCAGAGAAGCGCTGCCTGAGGCGGTGATCTATGTCTATGACAATAATTCCACTGACCGCACGGTAGAGCTTGCGAGGGACGCCGGCGCGGTGATTCGGTATGAGCATATGCAGGGAAAAGGGAATGTGATCCGCAGAATGTTTCGGGAGATAGAGGCGGAGTGCTATATCATGGTGGACGGCGACGATACCTATCCCATGGAGTACGCGGGAGAAATGGCGGACAAGGTGCTTCTTCACAGTGCGGATATGGTGGTGGGAGACAGGCTTTCCTCCACTTATTTTACGGAGAATAAGAGACCTTTTCATAATTTCGGCAATTCCATTGTGCGCGGCAGCATCAACAGACTTTTTCACTGTGATATCAAAGATATTATGACGGGATACCGCGCGTTCAGCTATGGTTTTGTGAAAACGTTTCCCGTGCTTTCCACGGGGTTTGAGATCGAAACGGAGATGACCATCCATGCGGTCTACAATAATATGCAGATTGAGAATGTGATTGTGGACTATCGGGACAGACCCGAGGGCAGCGAATCGAAGTTGAATACTTTTTCGGACGGTTACAGGGTGCTCCATACGATTATGAAATTGTATCGGGATTATAAGCCGTTTGGTTTTTTTGGGTTGTGTTCGGTTATTCTTACGCTGCTTGCGGTAGTGCTTTTTATCCCTATTCTGATTACTTATATTGAGACGGGGATGGTGGATCGGTTTCCGACACTGTTTGTCTGCGGATTTATCGGCTTAGCGGCGCTGCAGTCCTTGTTTGCAGGATTGATGTTGTCTAATATGGCATTGAAAAACAGGCGGGATTTTGAATATAGGTTAACCCTTGTAACGAGGCATTTACGGGAAAAATAGAAAATGCGGGGGCATGTTCGGAAGGCGGACATGCCCCTGATGTATGCAGGGAGCGGTTTTTTCGGACAGAGGAGACAGAATATGGAAAGTATAAGAAACAGGGCATCGGTGCGGGAGTTTGTGCTTACGGTGATTTCCGTACTTTTGGCGGCAGTCTGCGGGGGACGGATTTTTCTCCTCCTTCATGCGCAGGGGAATGTGTATACAATGGGTATTTTCCCGCTGGCTCTGCTATTCGGGCTGTACTGCCTGTGGAAGAGGGCTTTGTTTTTGGAGGAGGTCTTTTTTTCTGTTCCTGTGCGGGCCTTTCTGGCGGCGGGCTTTGCCGCTTTGCAGGTAATGGGGCTTGTTTACAGTCATCCGGGAATCTGCGGTGTGCCGGAGGCGGTTGGGTGGGTAATCTGCTTTACGCCGATTACTTTTGCAGGACAGAATATGCTCTTTTTTCTGGCGGGACGAGCTGCGGGGGAGGCGTATATCGGGGAGATGCATGAAGCGGTTGGAAAGGTGTGCGGCACGGACAAAGGACAGCCGCAGCCCGAACGGAGGGGATCCTTTTTCGGGGCTTTCGCGCTGATCTTCGGCGGTTTTTGTATTCCCTTTGCCACCTATTATCCGGCGATTATGGCCTATGATGTGATTCCTCAGCTTGACCAGATCCGGGTGAGCGGTCTGACCACCCATCATCCCCTGATCCATACGCTGATGCTGAAAGGATGCCTGCGTGTGGGAGAACTGATGTCGTTTCTGCCGAATCCGGACCGAGCAGGTCTGGCGGCCTATTCTCTTTTACAGATGGCTGTGATGGCGGCATGCTTTGCATATGTCTATTGTTTTCTTTGCAGGCGCGGCGTGTCGAAATGGCTCTGTTATGTCTTTGTCCTGTGTGCGGCTGTTTTTCCGACTCACGGGATGTTAGCTGTCTCTATCACGAAAGATACGATATATGCGGCGCTTACCATGGTGTTTACAGCGTTTGCCTATGAACTGGCGGCAGGGGAAGAAAGTCCGGGAAACGGATGGTTTGTCCGCTACGGGATATTGACGGTGCTGCTGCTTTTGTTCCGCAATAACAGCGTTTACGCGTGGGTTTTGTATGTGCTTGCGGCTTCTTTCCTTGTACTTTGCAGAAAGCCTTTTTTCAAAAAAGCCTGCATTTTCCATGGGGCGGCTTTTCTGCTGTATCTGGCTCTCAATATGCTGATGGTGCAGGCATTTTCGGCCACCAGCGACACTTATGCCAGGGAAATGTTAAGCGTTCCGGCCCAGCAGATTGCAAGGGTGGTGCAGTATCATGAGGGAGAGTTGACGCAGGCGGACCGGGATGCAATCGCCGCGGTATGGGGAGAGAGTCTGCCGGAATATGTGCCCGCCATCGCGGATCGGAGCAAGAGAGATATTGCAGGTGACCGCGAGACGCTTCGAATTTTTGCCGGAGAGTGGGTTTCGCTGGGGCTTCGTTATCCCGGCGAATATTTGCACGCGTTTCTTTTGAAAAATAAGGGTATGTGGGATCTGACGGATGTGACTTATCTGAACGACGTGTATTCCTACGCGAAAGGCTATCTGCAGATTACCTATCCGAGCGACCAGCAGCCTTATATGGAGGCGCTTGCGCCGGGTTATGTGAGGCATCAGAAGTTACAGCCCCTGCAGTCCCTCTATAGGTATTTTGCAGCGGGGGATGAGCTGTGGCGGTACTGTTCGCCCGCCGCGCTTGTGATGCAGCCGGCTTTCTACTGCTATCTGCTTCTGTTTTATAGTCTTTGCTGTATCGGGATGAAAAAGCCGGCGCTGCTGCTCCCGGCAGTATATCTGCTGGCGCTTGCGGGAACCTTGCTTCTTGGCCCTTGTGTGCTGACCAGGTATCTGTATCCGCTGATGCTGTCGGTTACGGTGCTGGCGTTTGTTTTGTTCGGACACGGGAATAAAAAATGACCCATATGTCGTTTTAAAAACTGACATGTGAGTCATTTTGGAGGGCGGCAAAGACTTTCTACAAAGAGACGAGTTGATATACGAAATAGGTGGTTTCCCCGGCAGTAAAGGTATCCGCAACGGTAAGCCCGGCCTGATAGGTATGTCGGAAATACATGATGACGGGGTGCTCCTCGTTGTAGGGAGCTTCCTGAAGGATAAAGTACACATGCCCGCTGTCCACTACATCCCGGCCGAAGTTGCCGATTCCCTGGTCAGCGAGCTTTTTTTGGGTGTTAGGATTACAGATCACGCCCCAGTTTGTGTAGATGAAATTCTGGTAAGTATCCTGTCCGCGGCCAAAGGGCGTTTCGCAGAAGTGTTCCAGTGTCCCGGAGCCGTAAGTCCATATATAGAAATTGTCCGGGTGCGTGCGGCAGTATTCTCGAAGCGTATGCCATGTCTCCTCGTGAACTCTGTAGTTTTCCGCAACGTCCCTGCGCGTGGCATACGCTGAAAAAAGGCTGAGACAGAAAAGCAGAGGAAGAAGTACATAATACTGCCTGCGGTTTTCCGAGGGCAGTAGATTAAAGGCCAGAATGATTCCCAGAAGGATCAGGAAATCTACGGTAATCAGAGGCTGGACGATGCGTTTCGGAAAACGGCCCTCGTAGAGCACATAGGCCCAGCTCACACTCCGTCCGAAAAGATACATCAGGTAAACGAAAAAGGCGCTGGCATTGCGTTCCATAAAGATCAGTACGGGGGTCAAAAGCAGCAGGAATCCGGCAATCAGGTTGGCCGGCTGCATGCCGTCCCTGTAGAAAAACACGTTTACGGCGGAAACCGCCATATTTTTCAGCCGTTCCTGCAGGCTTGTGCGGGCCAGATAACAGCGTCTGGCAAGATCATGCATCTGTTTCCAGTCGGAAACGGACATGCCGTATCCAATGTGCGGCGCGCCGTTTCTGCGGTACATATAGGCTTCTTCATCTATGCCGAGCGCCCGTAAATCCTCCCGGCATTCCTCGTACTCGGGCCAGCCGTAGAAATCGCCTACCCGTTCTCTGTAGTGGTTGATTTTTCGGAAATCAGACCATTCGTCGGAGGAATAGGCGGCGGCGTTTGCGCCCCAGAGAAGCCCCATGCCTAAGAGTAAAAGCAGGGCGAAGCCAAGGAGCTTGGCAGCCGTTCCCTCATATTCGTTTTTGGCGGCTGAAATCCATTTGCAAAGCCAGAGCATACCGGCCATGGGCAGCATGAGATAGAAAATATTCTGGCGCATGCTGAAGGAAACCCAGGCTAAGAGCAGAGTCGGTATATTATCCAGAAAAAAGCCGGCGTGCGACTGATTGATGCGGCAGGTGATAAATCGAAACAGCGCTGCGGCAGCCGCCAGACCTGCGGTCGTGGTGTACTGCGCTTCCGCGATTACATTCAGGTCGACGATGAAAAACAGGAGCAGAAAAGCAGCCAGCGCGGGCGGCCAGAGCGCGGCTTGCGGATTGTGCCTTTGGCGGATACGCAGAATGCGCCGGTAAACCGTGTATAGGCAGAGTATCTGCACGGCGTGTTGGAACAGTCCGTACCACGGGATGAAACTCCACAGGGTATAGAGCTTTGCAAGCAGCCATGAGAGCGGATAGAGAAAAAACATGACATGAGCGTCAGGAGTCCCCGTGTATGCGCCCGAGAGGATACTGTACATGCCCCAGTCGTCGTTAATGCCGTCTACCGGTTTTATAACAATAAGTAATAAAACGTAAAATCCGATAAGCAGCAGAAGAAAAAGAAGATCACCCTGAAAAAGAGAGGGTATTTTTTTTCGGGAATTGCGTTGTTTTCTATGTCCGAAGGAGGGCGCGTCGGGTTGTGCTCCCGGATTGATTAACGGCATGGCGTATCCTTTCGTAAATGAATTGGTTCGCATATTTCTAAGTTGTCTATATTATAATATATCATAAAGATATGTCAAAGTGTGAGCCAATGCGAATTATGAGCGCAACTATTAAGATTTACGGAAGATTTTTTTAATTCCTTGCGCATATCATAGGAAAATCGGGGAAAATGTGGTAAAGTATTTACAGGCTGCAGGAAACGGGGTGCTGTTCCGGCGTGTGCACAGGAGGACAGTTATTTCATGCGGGGAAAGGTCGGTAATGATGGGAAATACGAGACGCGGCAGACAGAATATAAATATGCTTCTGGTGGTTTTGATCGGCTTTTGCGTTCTGGCCATTATTGAAATTGTATATGGGCAGGCACAGATGAAGGTGGAGCGGGAACGCCTGGATCTGGAGGAGCAGAACCGTCTGGCGGTGGAGGAGCTGAAAGAGGAATGGCGAAGCCTAAGGGAAGGTTCCAGCGTGGTGACTGCAGAGAGCGGCGCGGTACCTGCCGCCGGCGAGGCGGAGCAGGAAACGGCGCCTGCCAAAATAGAGAAGCAGGAGACGGCGAAACAGGATACCAAGGAGGAAAAGAAAGAGGATTCCGCGCCCAAAGAGGAGGATAACAGGAATTACGATATGCAGATTGTTATTCTGGGCGACAGCATCATGGACGGTGACCGGACGGAGAGCGGGGCGGCGGATATCATCAGCGAGCAGCTGAACGCAAAGGTCTATAATATGTCTATGGGCGGCACCACGGCCGCACTTCTGCCGAATGACCAGTACAATTTTGCCACTTGGGATTCCCGCTGTCTGCTTGGTGTGGTAAACGGAATTCTGGGCAATATCAATACGGATATCTTTGACGGCTATGCGGCAGGTGATGTATTGAAAACCTGTGATTTTGACAAGACCGATTATTTTATCATAGAGTATGGCGTGAACGATTTTTTGACCGGACAGATTCCCAACAGCAGGTATTTGGAGGGCGGAGATACGCTGGCTGTGGACGGCACCCACACCTATACGGGGGCGCTTGAAGATGCGATTGGCAGGCTTAAGGAGCGTTTCCCGAATGCGGGGATTTTGTTGGTTGCGCCTCATTACTGTCAGGTCTTTAACGGCAATACTTTTATCGGTGACGGTTATTCTCTGGATTATGGTTACGGTCCGCTGATTACTTACGCAAGAGGAGCCGGTTATGTGGCAGGACTGTTTGAAGGGGAAGGCGTATTCTTTTTCAATGCTTTTGAGGACAGTGGGATTGACGCGGAGACGGCCGACGAGTATCTGGCTGACGGGATTCATATGACGCCGCTGGGAGCAAGGGTATACGCGGAGAAGATCGCAAAAATAATCCGCGATGACTATGCGCCGGAGGAGTGATTGCATAGAGCGGGTAAAATATGGTATGATAAAGGGCAGGTGTATAACCTGCCTTTTTGCGCGCATAAGCAGAGTCAGAAAACGGCAGAGACAGGATGCATGCTTGCATGCAAGACTGTCTATGACGATTTATGACGAGCAACGCGAACGAGAAATGCGAAGCATTTCGAGTCTGCTTATATAAGCAGAGACAGAAAACGGCGGAGACAGGATGCGTGTGGGGAGAAATCTATGCGGGAACTGGAATACCCCTTCGACGGGGAGTTTATCTTAAAGAAATCGAAGAAAATAAAGCGCACGCTTCTGGAGGAGCGTTCTGACTTTACGGAAAAGCGGATCGCGGTTTTGGGAGGCAGCACGACTCACGACATCATCCGTATTTTGGAGTTGTTTCTGTTGGAACAGGGCGTCCGCCCATTGTTTTATGAATCGGAATACGCGCAGTATTGGCAGGATGTGATGTTTGACAACCCGGAACTCCGATCGTTTGCGCCGGATCTGATTTTTATCCATACGACCAATCGGAACGTTGCGTTTCCCGCTGTCTCTGATTCCGAAGAGCGGGTGGAGGAACTGCTTTCGGAGCAGTATGAGCATTTCCGGGTGATGTGGGAAAAAATTGCGGAGGTTTATCGCTGTCCCGTAATTCAGAATAATTTTGAGTATCCTTTTTACCGGCTTCTGGGTAATCAGGAGGGGGTGTATCCTCAGGGACGTGTTTATTTTATTAACAGGCTGAATGAGAAGTTCTGTCAGTACGCGAGAGAGCACGGGAATTTTTATATCCACGATATCAATTATCTGTCGGCCTCGTACGGGCTTGACAAGTGGGCGGATCCCCTGTACTGGCATATGTATAAATATGCCTGCTGTATGCAGGCGATTCCTGTTTTTGCCCATAATCTGGCAAATATCATCAAGTCGGTTTTCGGCAGAAATAAGAAGGCGCTTGTGCTGGATCTGGACAATACGCTCTGGGGCGGCGTTGTGGGGGACGACGGCCCGGAGAATCTGGAGATCGGACAGGAGACGCCGATGGGACAGGTTTATGCGGAATTTCAGGGCTATGTGAAGGCGCAGAAGGACATCGGCGTCATGCTTGCCGTGAACTCCAAGAATGAGTATGACAATGCCGTTGCGGGCTTAAATCATCCGGAGGGCGTTCTGAGACCGGACGATTTTGTGCTGATTAAGGCGAACTGGGAGCCGAAGAGCAGTAATATTACCGCTATTGCGCAGGAACTGAACATTCTGCCGGACAGTTTGGTGTTCGCGGACGACAATCCCGCGGAGCGGGAGATCGTGAGCGCGCAGACGGCGGGGACGGCGGTTCCCGAGATCGGCACGCCGGAGCAGTATATCCGGGTGCTGGATCACAGCGGCTTTTTTGAGGTGACAAGCCTGTCGGAAGATGACAGGAAGCGAAATGAGATGTATCAAGCCAACATGGCAAGGAAAGTGCAGCAGGAGCGTTTTGCCGATTACCGGGAGTATTTGCTGTCTCTGGACATGCAGGGGACGATCGGTTCCTTTGAACCGGTTTACATGGCGCGGATTGCCCAGCTTACCAATAAGAGCAATCAGTTTAATCTGACAACAAGGCGGTTTACGCAGGCACAGATCGAGGCATTTGCGGCGAATCCCGCGTATATCACCCGTTATGGAAAACTGACTGACCGTTTCGGGGATAACGGCGTGGTTTCCGTAGTGATCGGCAGAAGAGGGACGATGGCGGACGTAGAGATTTACAGGCGGGGAGAGCAGCCGGATGAGAAGGCGGCGGATGGCAGGCGCGCGGAAGATGGCGGATGCGCGGGGGAGCCGGAAGTGGAAGCGGTTGTGTTGCATCTAGAACTGTGGCTGATGAGCTGCCGTGTGCTGAAGCGTGACATGGAGTATGCCATGATGGACAGCATGGTGGAGGCATGCCGGGACTGCGGCGTCGGGACGATTATGGGATATTATTATCCGACGGCCAAGAATGCTATGGTGAAGGAGTTTTATCAGGATATGGGCTTTGAAAAGACAGATAAAACTGACGAGGGCGTCACAATATGGCGGTTTGAGATTCCGGCGGATTATGAGAAGAAAAATACGGTGATCAATGTGAGAAGTGCTTCCGAAGATGTTTTGTCATGCAGCGGGACGTCGGGAAGCGCTGTGTCTCGCATGTGAAAATGCCGAAAATAACGGCATTTCCAAAACAACAGAAAGGATGGACAGGCGTATGAGCAGAGAAGAAGTGTTTGAAAGGTTGAATGAGGTTTTCCGGGATGTGTTTGACGACGAGGAGATCACTGTCACGGACGCTACCACGGCGGATGATATTGAGGAGTGGGATTCTCTGGAGCATATCAATCTTCTGGCGGCTGTGGAGCAGGAGTTTGGCATGAAGTTTAATATGGGACAGGTGGTGTCCATGAAAAATGTAGGCGAGATGGCGGATATCATTATCAGTCAGGTTGGATAGGATGCGGGATTTATACAAAAAACTGGAGAAAATAGATAAAAAGAGAGAGACCGTTCTGGTATGGTCATTTTTTGCCGTGCTGGTGTTTGGCGTGGTGACTGTTACGGGTACGCTGACATCGGGATTTCATCTGGTGGATGACTGGGAGTTTGCTAAATATGCAGATTGGATGAAATTGGATCATCTCAGCTTGTGGGAGTGTCTGCGGAAGGCAGTGGGCTTTGACCTGACGCTTCGGTTCCGGCCGCTGTATTATATTAACAGGGTGTTGATGACATATGTGTTCGGCATAAATCTGACAGCTATGTCAGTTGTGAAGGCGGCGGAGATCGTAGTATCGCTGTCGGCGCTCTACTACTGTGCAAGGCAGATGAAATGCAATATGGTTTATGCCGCGCTCTTTTCCCTGACGGTGATGGTGGGGTACCAGTCGGCGGTGTGGTGGAAACTGGGGCCGCAGGAATCCTATGATATCATGATGTTTGCGGTGGGATTCTTTTTTTTGCTGAAATGGCTTTCCACGGAAAAAAGGCGGTATGCGGCAATCAGCGTGGGCGCTTTTTTTCTGATGTCCATTTACAAGGAGCCGTTTATTCTGTTGCTGCCTTTTGTGGGGCTTTATGTACTGTATGATGGAATGAAGGGAAAACGGGTGACGGTTCCTCATCTGTGGGAGGCGGTCAGGCACAGGCTGGCGTACCTGCTGATAATCGGCGTTATTTTTGCGGTGGAAATGTTTTTGATTCTGTTTGTGATCGGTACGAACAATTATTCATATGTAGGTCTGGATGAGAGCGTGACGCTTGACCGATATGTGCAGGTATGGCGTTCGGCGGCCGGAGATAATCTGAAGTGGTATGTCAGATTCGGCGTGCTGATGGGGCTGATTCTTCTGACCTATTGGGATCATCTGAAAAAGCTGGGCTGGGAAGTCCTGCTTGCGGCGGCGATTATCGTGCCTCAATGCGTTACCTACAGCAAGACAGCTCTGGAGGAACGTTATATTCTGCCCTGCGTGCTGGGATATGCTTTCTTTTTTGTGATTGTGGGATGTAACTTCCGCCCCTTGAGCGGCAAGAGGCGGATTGCTTACATGCTTTGCCTGCTTCTGATGCTGGCGGCGCACGGCAGGGTGACGCTGCGGGAGGCGCGGTATTTTGCATATCGCGGAGAGAGCATACAGACTATGCTGGAAACAACCCTCGGACTGGTGCAGGGAACGGACAAAAAGGTATTGTCGTGTTTCGCACCGAATTCGGAGGGAAACAGAACGATGTATCATTGGTTTCGGCTCCACGGCTATGACGAGGTGTTTTACTGGGAGGAGGACGAAAATAAGATCAATCGCTCCTTCGGACCCAGAGAGGATGAACAGGCGGATTTTGCCGATATCGATGTGATCGTGATGTATAATGAGGAAGACCGGCACTGGTGCTATGAGCCGAGTCTGGATCTGTCGGATTTCACGGAGACAAAGTGCGGAACAATCACCATGTATGTGAGAACTGCGCAGTAATTTAATAAATCAGTTCGATCATACCGATTACAGGGCTTGTCAAAAAGACCACCTTGCAGCCGCCAAGTGCGGGCGCGGGAGTGGGGGTATCAATTGCGGCAAAGCCGTTCGCGGTCAGTTCCCCGTATGCCGCTTCGGGATCATCGGCTTTGTAGCATATGTGGTAGGGGGCGTTCTTATATTTTTTCAGCAGTCCCGAAACGACGGAGTCCTCAGAGACGGGGGAGACCAGTTCCACCCGGTAACCGTCTTTTACAAGAAAGCAGATATTCACTTTTCGGATATCGTCGTAGACGGTATCCTGCTCGACCAGATAGCCAAGGGCTTCAAAGGATTTTTTTGCTTTCTCGATTTTTTTGACTAAGTAGCCGATATGGTGTATTTTTAATGTTGGCATAGGCGCTCCTTTTGTATTTGATTGAATTAATCATAACACATAACGGTGCAAACCGCATTACAAAACAGCAGGGGCGTTTGATATTTGGAGAAAGGACGGCAGTCTGGGACGGATGAAAGCTCTCTATTTGAAATACAAGGATTTTATCATGGAGGTCATACATTTCGGTATGGTGGGCGTGATCAACACGCTGATGGGCTGGGCGATCATGGCGGTGTTGTATAATCTGATTCATATGAATTACTGGCTTTCCAGCGGAATTTCCTATTTTATCGGCAGCGTCTTTTCCTATCATGCCAACGCGAAACTGACCTTTAAAGTGGAAAACAGGGATAAATGGCTGCCGTGGCGGTTCGCCCTCAATATTATTGTGTGTTATCTTGTGTCCTTCAGCGTGGCGCAGCCGCTTGTCGGCTGGCTGCTGGATTTGTCGGGGCTGTCGTCGGCCGGCACGTTTTCAAAGGCGCTTCTGGACAATATCGCTATGATCTTCGGTATGGGGATCTTTATCGTGATGAATTTTTTCGGACAGAAGCTGTTTGTGTTCCGAACGGGACGGCATACCGGCGGGAAGCAGGAGAAAAAGGCACGATAGTTTGTGAAAATGTGCAGTCCGCCGGACGACCGATAACAGGCGTATTGTAATGGGCGGGAATGATAACAGGGATGAAAATATGGAAAAACTGACACGGCAGAAGTGGTTTCTGTGGATAACAAAATACTGGTTTCTGTTCCCCGTTACCGGGTTTTTGTTGTTGATGACGGCTGTGTTTTTCGGTTACGGGGAGCGCAGTTATATCGGCGTCCACGATAATATGGATTTGTTTCTGGCACAGTTTCAGATGCTGAAAAATACGGATTCTTTCTGGAAACATGGTGTGGATGTGCCGTTCCTTGGCGGCGTCAGCCGGGATAACCTTCCCTCGGAGCTTTCGCTTTACAGCCTGCTTTTCATGATTTTTCCGACGTATACAGCCTATGTGCTGGGACTTTTGGGAAAGATTCTGATCGGTATGTTTTCTTTTCGCCTGCTGGCGGGGGAGCTGCTTGGTGAAACGTATGAAAAATACCGTCCGGCTGTTTATATGACGGGTTTTGCCTACGGGATCTGTTGGTTTTTTCCGGCTTTCGGCTTTGCCTTCGCCTCGATTCCGCTGTGCGTCTGGCTGCTTCTCAAGATATACAGGGGGCAGGGGAAGCGGTGGTATCTCTGGTATGCGGCGTTAGCTGCCTACCCGCTTGTATCCTATTTTTCCTATCATGGTATTTTTATTCTGGGGTATCTGGCGCTGGCGGTGGCGTGGCTTTTTGGAAGAAACGTGAAAGCATTTTTCGGTTTGCGTGTGGGACAGGCGCCGCCACAGCCGGAAGAAGAGAAGCGGGAAGAAGGACGGCAGAAAGGCAGGCAGCGGGATGGAAAGGCGGCATGGCGGCTTCTTGGCGCGCTCTTTGTGCTTGCTGCAGGGTTTGTGGTCTGCGAGTACCGCCTGTTCGGGCAGATGCTTTTTAATGACGAGGTGACGATCCGCTCTTCCATCGTGAATGCGAGTCTTTCCATGCCGGAGATTTTCCGGGAAATCGGGCAGGTGTTCCGCGAGGGGATTTTTCACGCGGACGGCGTACACGGGAAAGTGGTGCTTCCGGTCTGTATGATATATTTTGTTGTGAACAATGTGCTGTATCTGCGAAAAAGGGAGGGAAAGGCGGCTTTGCGGGATCCCTTCAATCTGCTGATGGTTTTTATCCTGTTTAACTGTGTGGTGTATGGTCTGTATGATTTTGAGCCGCTGCGTTCTCTGGTAGAAAAGCTGATTCCGCCTTTGGAGGGCTGGCAGTTTAACCGAACGATCTTTTTCAATCCGTTTCTCTGGTATGCGGCGCTGTTTCTTGTTTTGCGCAGGCTTTACGATGCGGGGATATGGCAGATGTGGCTTGCCAACGGGATTGTCTGCATCGCCGTGCTGGCGGTGATTCTGACCCCGACCCGTTATAATGATTTATACAGCACCTGCTATAATAGGGCTTACGAATATTTTCACGGGCAGGAAGTGGACGAGCTTTCCTATGAACAGTTCTATGCCGCAGATCTGTTTGAAGAGATCAAGACGGATATCGGCTATGCGGGAGAGTGGGCGGCTGCCTACGGGTTTCATCCGGCGGTGCTGGAATACAACGGGATTGCCACGCTGGACGGATATCTGGGTTTTTATTCCCAGCAGTACAAGGAGGAATTTCGGAAAATCATTGCTCCTGCGCTGCAGCGGGTGGAGGCGACCAGAATTTATTATGACGACTGGGGCGCCAGAGCATATCTGTATTCGGGGACAGATTTGAGCATTGTCAGCGCCACAAAGACGGTGTACGCCACGGACGAACGTATTTACATGGATGGGGAGGCGTTCCGGGCGCTTGGCGGGCAGTACCTTTTTTCCAGAATCAGGCTTTCCAATGCGCAGGAGGCAGGGTTGTCTCTGCGGGGTGAGTACACAGCGCGGGATGGAAGCATGACGGTGTATGTTTATGCTTGTAAGCAATGAAAACCAAAGATTTTTCGAGCGGCACGGCTCAAAAGGGCTATAGGCGCAGAAGATTGTAATTTTTAGAAGGAGATATCATCATGCCAATCAGAGTACACAATTTCGGGGGAGTGATCGGGTGGAATGCGAAAAAGTATCTGCCGTGGGTTGCCAGCGAGAGTTATCTGAAACTGCAGTTTGTCAGCCGCAGGAGATCCCAGAAAGGGTATATTGATTATTTTATGAGCCATGAGGAGGCGCCTCATCCGCTGGTGGTGAATTTGGAGACGGTGAACCGCTGCAACAGCACATGTGAGTTCTGTACCGCCAATATCCATGCGGAAAAGCGTCCTTACAAGAAGATGGACGACGCGCTTTATTATTCTGTGATCGACCAGCTTCACGACTGGGATTACAAGGGGCATCTGACTTTGTACGGCAACAATGAGCCATGGCTCGACACGCGCATTGTGGAGTTTCATAAGTATGCAAGGGAAAAGCTGCCGGAGGCATTTATCTTCATGTCAACCAACGGCCTGCTTCTGGATGTGGGCAGGGTAAAGCAGATCATTCCTTATGTAGATCAGCTTATCATCAACAATTACGGTATGGAAATGAAGATGCACGACAATGTGCAGGTGATTTACGATTATGTGAAGGCACACCCGGACGAGTTTCAGGATGTGGATATTCTGGTACAGATTCGTTATTTGAAGGAGGTGCTGACCAATCGTGCGGGCAGCGCGCCCAACAAGCAGTCCAAAGGGAAAATCATCAAAGAGACTTGCCTCATGCCCTTTACGGATCTGTGGATCACGCCTTTCGGCAAGCTGGGAATCTGCTGCTGTGATAATTTTGAAGTTACGGAGATGGCGGATCTGAACGCCACATCCCTTCGGGAAGGCTGGAACAGCGAGAAGTACAGGGAGCTTCGGGAGGCCATTGCCACGGGCAGACACAATTATCCTTTCTGCAAATATTGTGATTTTATTGATGCAGGGCTGCGCATGGACGCGGTGGATGATGTGCTGAAACATCGGGAAATGCATGGAGCAAGGCAGTCCATGTTTAAGAAAAAATAAGAGACGGCGGACGGCGTGGCGTCACGGCAGATTCGGGGATGGTTATGATCGTGTGAGAAATGAGGGCGGTATACGAATGAGGAGAACGGTTTTGAAGGCGGTTTGCGCAGCGGCGGTTCTGACGCTTCTGTGGGGCTGCGGAGGCGGCGCGACGGGCGCGGCCGGGCAGGAAAATGACGGCGGGGCGTGTGTGAATGCGCAGAGAAACGATGATACAGAAAGCGCGGATATACAGGAAAGCGATGGTGCAGGGAATACCGACGCATCGGGAAACGGCGCGGACATGGCGCCGGAGAGTGGGGGTGCAGACAGCGCGGCGGATCAAAGTGCCGGTATCGATCAGGATGGCGAAAATACGGCGGTTGGCGGAGCGGCACAGGAAAATATGGAGATGGCGCGGCTTGCGGGCACAACGTTTTCTATATTGGGGGACAGCATTTCCACCTTTCAGGGATATAACCCTGTGGGGTATTATGCTTTTTTCCCGGACAACGGTGAAGTGGATCAGGTGGAAGATACATGGTGGCAGCGGGTGGCGGACGATCTGGAGCTCACCCTCTATGTGAACGGTTCCAGTTCCGGGGCGACCGCGGCAGGGGATTCCACGGGAGCCGAAGATCCGCAGTGCGGCTGTAATGAACTGCGCACGAACGACCTTTCCGGTTCGGAAGGAGCCTGTCCTGACAGGGTTGTCATATATTTGGGAACCAATGACTTCCTGAAAGCCATCCCTCTGGGGGATAACGACGGCACCGAATTGGTGGAAGAGGGCGAGGTGGAAACCTTCAGCGACGCCTATACGCTTATGCTTGACAAGGTGCAGGCAAACTATCCGCTGGCGGAAATTTACTGCTGTACCCTGCTTCCGGTGGGGGATTACGGAACGGACACGCCTTATGTAGCGTTTGTCAACGGCGAGCAGCGAGTGTCTGCGGACTACGGGGAAGCGATTACCCGGATTGCGCTGAGCAGAGGACTTTCGGTGATCGATCTGTCTGACTGCGGCGTTACCATAGAAAATCTGCATGAGATGACAAGCGACGGGGTGCATCCGACAGCGGCCGGCATGGCGTGTATTGCGGAAGCGGTAAAAGAGGCGTTTGCCGGGCGGAGACAGTAGTTTTGCGGAGGCGGTGAAAACGTCTCGCGGCAGGGCGGATGAAACGGAAAGTATGGACGCGGCGGAGCGGACAACGATTCGGGCGGCGAGAGAATGCAGAAATGGAGGATATCCATGGATGTGGAAGTGACTGGGATTAAGAAGGCATATTCCCGAAAGAAAGTGCTTACGGATATATCATTTTCAATGGATGCAGGGAGCTGTGCGGCTGTCCTTGGCAACAACGGCAGCGGAAAATCCACGCTGCTTTCCATTTTGGCGGGCGTGCGCAGGGCGGACGGCGGCTCCTTTTTTTATCGAGGAACCGATCTGTTGCGCTGTCCCGGGCAGATTCCGAAGGTGCTGGGCTATGTGCCGCAGGGGATCCGCTGATGGAGGAACTGAACGCATGGGACAATCTGCGTATGTGGTATGACAGGGAGACGCTGAAACGGGAATTGTCGGAGGGGGCGCTTGGGATGCTCGGTATAGACGGATTTTTAAAGACGCCTGTGCGCCGTATGTCGGGCGGTATGAAGAAGCGTCTTTCCATCGGCTGCGCGGTGGTTTCCCATCCCGGGATTCTGGTGCTTGACGAGCCTTCGGCGGCGCTTGATCCGGTCTGCAAGGAGAATATCCGTCAGTTTCTGGATGCCTACAGAAGAGAGGGCGGTATCGTGCTGATGGCGACCCACGACGCACAGGATCTGGAATTGTGTAACACTTGTTATATTTTAAAGGACGGCATGTTGCATCTGTGGCAGTATGAGGGAGATTTTCACAGGCTGGCGGAGGCATTGTGAGAGGCGGTAAAGTGTCTGAAAATAACATTTACCATAGGGAAACAGAATGATGCAGATGGAATCGGGGAGGATAGATGAAACAGACGGCGGCGTACTTTCTGGCACAACTGAAACGGATGGCAAGGCTGCTTCCCGGACAGATACTGGCAGATTTTATTGTCTGTTTCTGTGTGGGTGCATTTGTCTGTCTGCTGATTGCGCAGGGGGCGTTTGCGGCGGAGGGAACGATATACCGGATCGGTATGGTCGGGGATCTGTCGGATTCCTATCTGGGATTCGGCATTGCGGCGGTACAGGAGATGGATGATTCCCGTTTTATGGTTGAGCTGGTACCCATGGCGGAGCAGGAGGCGGAAGAGGCGTTCCGGCGCGGGGAACTTTATGCCGTGATGAGGGTGCCGGAGGGGCTGATGGAGTCCATTGTATATGGAAAAAATGACAAGCTTGTCACCTATACTGCCGCACAGGGGCAGCAGGGGCTGGGAACTATGGTGATGGGGGAGATCACGGATGTGGCGTCCACACTGGTGACATGTTCCCAGAGTGCGATCTATGCCATGCAGCGGGTGCTCGCGGATCAGGGAAGAAACGAGGAGATCGGGTGGGAGACGGACAGGCTGAATCTGGCGTTGATTCAGATGGTGCTGGACCGGGGCGGTTTTGGCGAGGTGGAAGTTCTCGGCTATGGGGACGGCTTGTCTCTGGAACTGTACTATTTTTGCGGGGCGGTTTTATTGTTCCTTTTGCTTTCCGGGTTGTTAAACAGCGCTTTCTTTGTGTATGGAAACGGCGCCTTATTCGGCTTCCTGAAAGCGCGGGGCGTGGGGGTGTTCAGGCAGATTTTTGGGGAGTATCTTGCCTATCTGGTTCTCCTGACGGCAGGACTTTTCGTATTATGCCTGCCGCTTGGTTTCGGGTTGGAGAGGGGGCTTGTGGATATTCCCGAGTGGGAGGGAATGGGAGCCGCGCCCTTTCTCGCTTTTTTGCCGGTTCTTTTTCCTGTGGCGGCTATGTTTGCCGCGATGCAGTTTTTTTTCTTTGAGGCGGCGGAGGGGATTGTAAACGGGATTCTTTTGCAGCTCATCTGCGGGATTGGCATGGGATATCTTTCGGGATACTTTTACCCTTCCGCTTTTTTTCCGGAGAGAATGCGGGCGTTTGGAGAGCTTTTGCCCTCCGGGGCGGCGGTGCGTTTCGCACAGGCGGGGGCGCTCGGGAAAATACCGGTCACGGCATGGGCGGCGGTGTCTGTCTGGCTGGCGGTGTTTCTGCTTCTGTCAGCGGCGGTCAGGAGGGGCAGAATGCGATGACAGAGAAACGGCAGGCGCAGCGCGGAGATGCAGCGGGCGTAGAAACGGCAGACGTGGCGCAAAGAGCGGAGATGCAGCGGGCAGAGAAAAGGTGGATTGCGGGAGGGTGGCATTATGCCGGGACAGATGTTTGTAAGATTTATCTTATTGCAGAAACGGCTGTTGAAAAAATACAGCTTTCTTCTGATGCTTGGCATCGCGCCCCTGCTTTCGGCAGGAGTCGGGCGGCTGTCCGCAGAGCCTGCCGGAATTGCAATGATTGCGCTATATTTGCCGGCGGGGGATGTCTCTGTGCGGGAGATTTCCGAAAGGCTCTTAAACGGCGGGGGCGTTCTTCGCTATCTGACCTGCGGGAACGAAGAGGAGGCGCAGACTCTGGTGGAAACCGGGGAAGCGGATGCGGCATGGATTTTTTCGGAGGATCTGTCGGAACGACTGGAAGAATTGGGAAACAGGCGCAGGGTGCGTCCTGTGGTGACGGTGGTGGAGCGGAAAGATAGTGTGCCGTTGATTCTGGCACGGGAAATTCTGTCATCCGCCATTTATCCGTCTTTTTCTTATAAGGTATACGAGGGTTATGTGCGGGGGGAACTGGGACTTGCGCAGATGAGCGATGAGGAGCTTCGACGCGTCTACGACAGCGTGGCTGTAGAAGGGAGCCTTTTTCAGATGGTGTATCCCGATGAAACGCCCGGGGAAACAGAGGATTTTACTTATGTGCAGGCGCCTC
>JAAGKN010000311.1_pt1 | contig 88448 bp, 84 predicted proteins | sample 6206371 | NCBI WGS metagenome assembly JAAGKN01 (sample SAMN11533720, study PRJNA540317) | gut metagenome | isolation source: fecal pellets from male and female animal of same cohort | host: Peromyscus leucopus | place: USA:CA | collected 2017 | reverse complement strand
TGCTAAACAACCAACACAAAAAGCAATTTCACAATCTGAGAAAGCAGTTACTCAACAACCAACACAAAAAGCAGCTGCTTTAACTCAAAAAGATAAAGTTGCTCAACAATCACAATCATTAGCACAAAAGCCTGCTACTCAAACTGCTGCTAAATCATCTTCGGAAGTTCAAGCTACTCACGTTAAGACTGAAAATGATTTACAAGCTGCTTTGAATAACACTCAAGTTACTAATATTGTTCTTGATGATGATATTATAAGTAATAACAGCAACTATTTCAACTTAAATAATGGAACCGCTCGTCAAGTTACTATTTCAGGTGATAACGGTAGCGGTAAGAATGCAAGCTGGGATGCTGGCAGTAACTATATTTGGTTAGGTCAAGGCACTGAAAATAATAATCAACAATGGGACATTACTTATAAAGACATTAACATTGCTTCAAGTAATCAAGAAGGTTACAGCCCAATTAGCTTTGGTGATAATGTTACTGGTACTGTAAACTTTGAAAATGTAACTAATGGTGGTAACGGTGTATTACTTTACGCACCTAAAGCTAATGTAAATATTAGTAATACTACTTCCTCACCTGTAGGTAATTCAACTGACCCTAACATTACTGCTAATAACGTAAATGTTGGCAATAATGTTACTTTAAATACTACTTCAACCCCTTACCAACAAGGTAACATTTATGCAAGTGGTGATGTCATTGTTAGTGGTAAGAATGTTAAGTTAACTGCTAAGGGTACTGATGGTAGCCTTACCAACCCAGTTACTAACATTAGAGCTGGTCGTAATGTAGTATTTAAGACTGGAGCAGATGCTGAATTATCTGGTTCAAATGCTAAAAACGAATATATTACTAACTTGTTCACTAGAGGTACACTTGATATTCAAGAAGGTGCTAAGGTTGTAATTAACACTGATGTTCAAGCAATGAACCTTCCAACTCCAACTGATCAAGGTGGCTTTAATAGTTACGACTTCCCACATGGTAGAGCATCAATTAACCTTTACAACTATGGTGCAAATATTGATGGTGATTTAACTATTAATGAATCTGCTCCTCAAGGTTCAAGTGGTGTAATTGCAGGTATTGCTGTTCAAGGTAATCCTAACAATATGGCGGATGTAATTATTGGTTCAAAGGGTAGTTACACTATTAACTCAACTGGTTCACGTGATACCCGTGGTATCTTCTTTAGTGCTGATAACCATACTTTAGGTTTAAAGGAAGGTGCTAAAGCTACATTTAACATGGGTCACGGTGTTTCAAACGCTGTATTCAGAGCTGATAACATTATTTTGAAGCCAAAGGCAAGCATTAACATCACTACTTACCAAGATAACAATGGTAATGCAAATAATGGTATTCAAGCCGATGGTGCTGGTGACCACTCAGGTCCTATTGTTGTTGGTTGGAATCCACAAGTAAGTACACCAGATAAGTCAGACTTTGTAACTAACAATACTCACGCTACTATTGATATTGAAGGTGGATCTAACTTAACTATTATCCGTAAAGTTGATGGTACTTCTAAGCAAGCTAACAGTCCATTAATTGTTTATGGTTCTAATGGTGGTAACCCATTCAACATGTACTTGACGATGAACAATGGTACATTAGATCTTGAAGATGCTTTGCAAATGGACAGCACTTCAGGTACTCCACTTGCATATGCTGATTACTTAGGTAATGTACAAAACGTATTCCCAGTTGGTATGATTGCAATGTATGCCCTTGCTTCAAACAACTATGTACAAATTACTAACCCACAATTATTCAAGATGGAAAGAACTGGTTATCAAAAGGGTATGTTCTTCCGTCTTGAAGGTGGTAAGAATGAAATTTCTATTACTTCAAATAATGGTACTCCAATTCCACTTGAATATGATTCAATAGCAGGCGTTAAGTATACTAATGGTAATGTATCTACTGCTAACCACTATCACTGGGACATTACCAGCCTTAACTCTGTAAACAAGTGGGGTAACTGGTCTGCTAACTTTAACAATAAAAATGGTAGAACCTCATGGGCTCCATCTTCATCTTCAAAAGGTATTTCATTTGGTGAAGCTGATGCTAGTGTAACCTTTGCACCTCAAGTTGCATCAGTTAATGGTAATTCTGGCATGTCGACACCTTATGACTTTAACAACTACTTCAACTGGTGGGGTGGTTCTAAGATTGCCTTGGGTAGTGATTTGATTAAAGATGCTGATAAGTATACCCCAAAGGGTGGTACTATCACTGTTAATGAAAATGCTACTTTGACACCAGAAGATGCTGCTAATGCTATTACGAATAAGTCAGAATTAGGTGGCAACCCAACTTATTCTTGGGATAAAGATGCTACTCCAAGTACTGCTAAGCCAGGTACTTTTGATGGTAAGGTTGTTGTAACTTATGATGATAAGTCAAGCAGCGTAGTTGCAGTTAAAGTTATCGTAAGAAGCTTAGCTGAAGAATATACTCCAGTTGGTCAAAATATCTATGTAAAGCAATATCAACCTGCAAAGGCAATTGATGGTATCAAGAACACTGCAGATATGCCAAAGGGTACTGAATATACTTGGAAAAAAGCTCCAGATACTTCAATTATAGGTTCTCAAATTGCTACAGTTGTTGTAACCTTCCCAGACAAGTCAACTAAGGATGTTCCAGTTAACGTATTTGTAACGGGTACTACTGATAAGAAGTCAGATGCTGAACAATATGTTCCAGTTGGTCAAGACATTCATGTAAAGAAGGGTGAACCTGTAAAGGCAATTGATGGTATCAAGAACACTGCAGATATGCCAAAGGGTACTGAATATACTTGGAAAGAAGCTCCAGATACTTCAAAGGTTGGTACTCAACCAGCAATCGTTATTGTAACTTATCCAGATAAGTCAAGAAATGACGTTTCAATTAAGGTTATTGTAACTGATTCTACTAAGCCAGCTGAAAAGACTGATGCTGAAAAGTATGAACCTGTTGCTCAACCAGTAACTGTTGATAAGGGTGCTGTTGCCAAGGCAATTGATGGTATCAAGAATACTTCAGATATGCCAAAGGGTACTGAATATACTTGGAAAGAAGCTCCAGATACTTCAAAGGTTGGTACTCAACCAGCAACTATTATTGTAACTTACCCAGATGGTTCAAAGGATGAAGTTTCAACTACTGTTATTGTTAAGGATGAAAACAAGCCTGTAAACCCAGACAAGCCTGTAAATCCTGATCAACCAGTAAACCCAGAGCCAGAGACTCCAACTACCCCAACAGATACTAATAATACTACTCCTCAAACTAAAGTAATTGAACCTACTGATATTAATGACCCAGCTCAAAAAGACTTGTTTAAGACTGTAACTAGAGTTATTACTATTAAGAAGCCTGGTGAAAAGACTCAAACAGTTACTCAAACTGCAAACTTTACTAGAAACAAGACTATTAATGTTGCTACTGGTGAAGTAGTTTCATATGGTAACTGGACTCCAGCTGAAAAGACATTTGATAGTGTTGATGTTCCAGAAATTGATGGTTACACTGCAAACGTTGACGGAAATGTTGATGAAGTAGAAGTAACTGCTGATTCAGATGACATGACTGCTACAGTAACTTACACTCGTGATGAAAAGAAGCACGAAAGTGAAAAGACTGAAAAGACTGAAAAGCACGAAGAACCATCTGTAGAAAAGAAGTCATCTGCTACAATGTCAGGCAAGACGCATGCTAAAGTTAGTGAAGTTGGTTACAACTATAACAACTCTCCAAGAGCAGAAGCTCGTTATAACTATAATAACTCTCCAAAGTCAACTATACTTCCTGGTTGGCTTAAGGGTAACACCCCACAAACTATTGCATGGCTTAGAAGTCATGGCTATCAAGTAACAGTTGGTCCTAACGGTGAAATCGTTAAGATTACTAAGACTATGGGTGGTAAGACTTACACTTATGAAATTGGTAAGAATGGTCAATTAGTTGCAACTGCTGTTTCAGGCAATAAGACTAGTGCTAAGACTTTACCACAAACAGGTTCTAAAGATGCAAGTGTTGCTGCTTCCGTTGGCTTAGCTGTAGCTGCTGCTGGTACTATGTTAGGTCTTGCTGCAGATCGCAAGCGTAAAGAAGACAAGTAATTGTTGAATAACATCTTTCTTGAATAATAAAAGAAAATTAATTCAATAACTTTCTAGTCAATAAACCTAAAAAAGTCAGTTCGATATGAACTGGCTTTTTTGTTCCCAAAAAATAATTAAGTTAATTTTCGTTGGCTTTTTGCCAAACTCGTTCCGCAATTCCTTCGCTTGTAACTAAGTGAGTAAAAATCTCACTTCTAAGAGCTCCTAATAAAGCGTTTGTTTTAAAACGATTCTTCACAATTACAAAGCGATTAGGAGTATTTTGTAAATCTTTTATTGAAATTGAACAAATATTATTGTCAAGTTGAGTAAAAAAGTTACCTTCTATGTCATAAGCATGACCAAAAACTAATCCAGCTATTTTATCCACGTCAATATCCTTAAATAAAATAGGAGCATAATTTTTCATAAAAAATTGATTTACTTGAATTGATTGAAACGTTCCTAGTCCAGCAAAAGTTAAGTCAAGATTTTGATAGTAATTAATCAAATTTTGATAAAAAGGCTCTTGTTGAATATCTTTAATTAATTGTGGATTTTTTACATATAAAGGAGCAGGTAAAGTATAAGCTTTTGCATTAAATTTTGTGGCAGCTTCTTGAGTTAGTTGCTTTTTTCGAGGACTAGAATTGAATGTTTGCCCAGAAAGTTGAATAAAATTTAAATCTTTTCGCTCTTCTTCTTTAAAAAATCTAATAATATCCATCATTAAAGTTCCCCAGCTCATTCCAATATTGTGAGCACTTTTAGCGTAATTTTGAATTTGTTGTGCAGCGAATTTTACGATAGCTTCATTATCTTGATTAGTAGTATCTTGATCTTTTAAAATAAATACTTCTTTAAGATGAAATTTGTTTTGAAATTTACGTTCAAGTTCTGAATCTCGTTTTGTTTGTTGCTGAATACTAATTTGTACAATGCCGTGTTTTTGTGCATCATCTAGAGCTTTGGATACTAAATAGCGTGAAAGATTGTATTTTTGTGAAATATCAGCAATATTTAATTTACTTAAATAATAATCGTGGGCAATCCCTGCTAGAATGTCGTCTGTAAGTTGTGTCATTGTATACCTTACCTTCCTTAATATTAATAGAATTCACTTCACCTATTATTATATACTTAATTATTTAAATTATTTTAATAAATAGACTTATTTTTAAAAAATGCAAAAATTGAATTTGTGGTAGAATATTAAAGTTGGTGAAAATTTATGTTAGAAGAGGAAATATAAAATGACTGAAGATGAACATGGATATACACATCATTTGTCACGTCATCACCATATGAAAATTCAGTGGGATGATTTTTTTAAAAGTGATGATAATACACTTGCTCGTAATGCAACCATTGTTGAAAAAGGATCCTTAGTTGGTAGAATTGGAATCATGCTTTTAAGTTGTGGTACGGGGGCATGGCGAGTTCGAGATTCGATGGATACTGTTGCTAGAACTTTAGGAATTACTTGTTCTGCTGATATTGGCTTAGTCTCAATTGAATATACTTGTTTTGGATTAGATAATGAATCATATTCACAAACTTTATCCATTCCTTCAACTGGTGTTAATATGACTAAACTAAATGCAATGGAGAAGTTTGTACGCCAATTTGAAAAAGGACACGGTCATTGGACTTTAGGGCAAATTAATACACGTTTAGAAGAAATTGAAGGTTTTACTACTTCATATCCAACTTGGATTACTGGACTTGCTTCCGGGCTTGCGTGTGCTGGGTTTATTTTTTTATTAGGTGGAAGTCTTCCCGAAGTCATTTGTGCTTTCTTTGGAGCCGGAGTGGGTAATTATGTTCGAGGAGAAATGGGAAAACATAAAATCACTTTGGTTGCAAAGATTGCAGCAGGTGTAGCAGTTGCTTGTGCAGTATATTTTGCCATATTTATGCTTTTGCAAAAGTTAACAAATATAGATTATCACCATATCTATGGTTATATTGGAGCAATGTTGTTTGTAATTCCTGGTTTTCCTTTCATTACTTCAGGATTAGACATGTCAAAACTAGATATGAGGTCAGGACTAGAACGAATGACTTATGCTGCTTTAATTATTTTAATTGCTACTATGACTGGATGGGCAGTAGCGATGATTTTACAGATTCATCCAGGTACAATGCCCAAACTACAACTTAATCCAATTGTTTTAACAGTGTTACGGTTTATTGCAAGTTTTTGTGGTGTTTTTGGCTTTTCAATTATGTTCAATTCTCGCCCTGAAATGGCAGCAACAGCAGCTATAAGTGGGGCAATAGCCAATACTCTAAGACTTAGTTTAGTTGATTTTGATCATATTCCAGCAGCTTTAGCTGCCTTTATTGGAGCAACTCTTGCTGGTCTTTTAGCAAGTATTGTAAGAAATAAAGTTGGATTTCCAAGAATTGCTTTGACAGTTCCTTCAATTGTGATTATGGTTCCAGGGCTATATATGTATAAAGCAATGTTTAACTTTGGGATGACAAATATCAATATCGGTGCTTATTGGATTGTAGAGGCACTGATGATTGTGGCAGCATTGCCTTTAGGACTTTTAACAGCAAGAATTATTACTGATAAAAAATGGCGCCACGTTGATTGGTAAGAAAAAAGAGAGCAATTCAATTGCTCTCTTTTTTATAGTTAAAACTTCGTTATTTGACAAATGCTGTACTCATGATAGCAAGTACTGCAATAATTGCGATTCCAAAGCCGACAAAACCTAACATAATGTTCATCTATATCATCTTCTTCTGTAACTCTATATGTGGTATAGATTCATTATAACATAAAAAGAAGAAGATGAAAGCGATTACTTATTCTAATAAATCGCCAAATGTAGCTTCGGTTACTTTTTGCAAATCTAATGGATTAAGAAATACACTACGACCTACTTTACCACTTGAAACTCCGATTTCTTCTTCTGTTTTCATACTGTTATCTAAATAAATAGGATAGTGATGAGTAAAATGAATTCCAATAGGAGTATTCGCACCATGTACATAACCGGTGGTTTTTTCAAGTTTTTTCAAAGGAATCATTTCGCATTTTTTATTACCAGAAATTTTAGCTAGTTTTTTCATGCTTAAATGTTCTGTTACTGGGACTACACCAACTAAAGGTCCGGTTTTATTTCCTTCGACAGCTAAGGTTTTGTAGACCAAATGCTCCTTTTCCTTTAAAATGGAAGTGTTCATTTGTGCCACGCCACCTTTATCTTCGTGGGTCGCAAAGGACGCTTGTCGGTATTTGATTTTATGTTGATCAAGGATTTTTTCAACTAAAGTTTTTTCAAGTTTGTTTTTCTTTTTCTTTTTTGACATATTAATCACCGTTTACATGATAACATTGAAATTGATTTTCTAAAAGGAAGTAAATAATGAAGTTATTAGTTTTAAAAATTGAAACAAGTCATGAAGTAGAAGATGCTTTGAGTATCTTTAGCCAAGATAATTTAAATGCTTTAGGCACAGAAACTAGAAAAAGAAGTGACTTTGAGCAAGTAGGTGATCTTCATGATTCCACTGTTGTCGAAATGGATGACATTGAAGATTTGCCAAAGGATACTCAATTTATGGCATATTTTGATGAGGAAGCTGATAAGGATGAATTAGTTAAAAAGTTTAATGACAAACTACAAGAATTAAAGAGTTATGGATTAGATATCGGGGATGGTAAAATTACTACTTCCTATGTTGCTGATCAAGACTGGAATACAGCATGGCAGAAATATTATCATGTAATTGATTTCTCTCGTCATTTAGCGATTGTTCCGGAATGGGAGAATTATACACCTACATTTGCTGATCAAAAACTTATCAAACTTGATCCTGGTCTTGCATTTGGTACAGGAAATCATAAAACAACTCAGCTCGCTATGATGGGTCTTGAAAGAGCTATGCTTAGACCAGTAGATGTAGTAGATGTTGGAACAGGAAGCGGAATTTTAGCGATTGCAGCTGCAGAACTTGGTGCTAAGCATGTTTTAGCGACTGATATTTCTGATGAATCAATGACTGCTGCTAAAGAAAATATTGCATTGAATGATTTAAATAATATTGAATTACAGAAAACAAGCTTGTTAAAAGATGTGAAGGGTAAATTTGATATTATTGTGGCTAATATTTTGGCGGAAATTTTACTTGAATTGATTCCTCAATTGGATACGCATTTAAAGGAAAAAGGACAAGTGATTTTTTCAGGAATTGATTATTTGCAATTACCAAAAATAGAAAAAGCACTAGATGAAAATGACTTCAAAATTGATTTAAGTATGCGCCAAGGTCGCTGGGTAGGATTAGCAATTACAAGAAAAGATTCAGATGACTAGTCAAATCTGCAAATAGTGGTACAATAATAACAAATTAAATTAAACTTAGATTGGGAGTCGAAAGTTTTAATGAAAAAATTAAGTGCAAAATACGAAACGGTTCCAGTAGTTTTCTGGAGTTTGATAAGTACAATATTGCCATACCTATTTAGTTTTTTAAAAATTTCTATTGTATGGCGTGTTGGATTAGTATTTATGATTATTAATGTAATAATCAGCTACCATGTAGGAAAAATTATCAAGCAAAATCAGCTGAGCCGACTATGGCTATTGATTTTACCATCTATTTTTTGTGTAGCAATTTTGTTTAAGTTTGCAAACTACAATCTTTTATTCGGACTTGTGTACTTAATTTTTGAAATATTTGGTTATATGAGTAAGCAGATGTACCGTTAGGAAGGGATGGTTTTATGTCAAAGTATATTGAAATGACACATGATCAGGTGATTGATACTTGCAGAAAGTATATGGATGAGTCGCAATTAGCTTTTGTAGAAAAAGCCTATGAATACGCAAATAATGCTCATAGTGGACAAACGCGTGCATCCGGTCAACCATATATTATCCATCCAACTCAAGTTGCAGGAACACTTGCTAATTTAGGTCTTGATCCAGATACGATTGCAGCTGGTTTTTTGCATGATACTGTAGAAGATACGCCTGTAACTAATGATGACATTAAGAAGGAATTTGGTGAAGATGTCGCTTTCATTGTCGATGGTGTTACTAAGCTTAATAAATATCAATATAAGTCTCATCAAGAATTTTTAGCGGAAAACCATCGTAAAATGCTGATTGCAATGGCTAAAGATCTTAGAGTAATCATGGTTAAATTAGCCGATCGGTTGCACAATATGCATACTTTGCAACACCTTCGTCCTGATAAACAGCGACGTATTTCCTCTGAGACCATGGATATTTATGCTCCACTTGCAGATAGATTGGGTATCGGAACTATTAAATGGGAACTTGAAGATATGAGTTTTCATTATCTTAATCCTGAAGCTTACTATAGAATCGTTAGTCTGATGGATGTTAAACGTAGTCAGCGTGAGAGCTATATTTCTGATGCAATCTCTGTTATGAAAAATACATTGGATGGTCTAGGAATTAAGTATGAAATTTATGGTCGTCCAAAACATATTTATTCAATTTATAAAAAAATGGTTAATAAGCACAAAGACTTTAGCGAGATTTATGACTTATTAGCTGTTCGAGTAATAGTTAAATCTGTGAAAGATTGTTACGCTGTTTTAGGTGCAGTTCATACTAAATGGAAGCCAATGCCAGGTCGTTTTAAGGACTATATTGCCGTTCCAAAGGTAAATGGCTATCAATCTCTTCATACTACAATTATTGGACCTGGAGGCAAGCCGCTAGAAATCCAAATTAGAACAGAGGCTATGCACCAAGTTGCTGAATACGGTGTCGCGGCTCACTGGGCATATAAGCGCGGAAACTTTGAAGGAGTTAAAGAGTCCACTTCTGGTGAAAAACTTGACATGGTTCGTGAAATTTTAGAACTCAAAGACGAGACTAAAGACGCTGGCGAATTTATGAAAAGTGTCAAAAGCGACATTTTTTCAGATAGAGTTTATGTGTTTACCCCACGTGGAGAAGTTTATGAGTTGCCAAAGGGGTCAGTAACTTTAGATTTTGCTTATGCAATTCATACTCAAGTTGGTACTCATGCAGTTGGTGCTAAGGTTAATAATAAATTAGTTCCACTTGACTATAAGCTTAAAAATGGTGATGTCATTGAGATTATGACACAAACTAATGCAGCACCAAGTCGGGATTGGGTAGATATTGTTAAGACAAGTCGAGCTCGCAATAAAGTTAAGCGCTATTTTAAAGAACAAGATCGTGAAGAAAGTATTCACCGAGGCCAACAAGAATTAGCAGAAATGCTTAAAGAACATAATTTATCCTCAAAAGAATACATGGATAAAGACCATATTGAAAAATTGGTCGAACACTTTAATTATCATAATGCTGATGAATTATTTGCAACAATTGGTTTTGGAGATCAATCGGTTATAAGCGTATTTAACCAATTAACAATTGATTTGCGTCGTAAAGATGAAGAAGAAAAGCAGAAAAAATTAGAAGAAAAAATTCTTAATTCAGGTCAACAAGCTGCTAATGATACTATTAAGCAATCAAAAAGTTCTTCTGCAATGAAAGTTAAACACCGTGATGGAGTTATGATTCAGGGTGTAAGTGACTTGATGCTTCATTTGGCTAAATGTTGTAATCCCGTTCCAGGTGATAAAATTATCGGTTATGTAACTAAGGGACGTGGTGTTACAATTCATAGACAAGATTGTCGCAATATTACTAAAGAAGCTGAAGAACAAGGTCGTTTAATTGATGTTGAGTGGGAAAATGTTGAAGAAAATAATCAATCATTTAATGCAAATCTAGAAATTTTTGGTTATAATCGTTCTAATTTATTAAGTGAAGTGATTAATAAGCTTAACTCCTTGACTAGCAATATTAATAATATTTCTGGAAAAGTTAATGAAGAAAATATTGCTCATATGTATGTAACAGTTGCTGTAAAAAATTCTCAGCAACTCGATGGTATTTTGAGTAAACTACGTGACATCCCTGATGTTTATGAAACAAAGAGGTCAGATAATTAATGCGAGTTGTAATTCAAAGAGTAAATAAGGCGCAAGTTGATATCGATGGTGAAACTGTCGGAAAAATTAAGCGTGGATTTTTATTATTAGTTGGAATTGCTGAGGGTGACGAACTTCCAGTAATTAAAAAAGCAGCTGATAAAATTGCTAAAATGCGTATTTTTGAAGATAAAGATGGTAAAACTAACTTGTCTTTAAAAGATGTTAATGGTGAAATTCTTAGTGTAAGTCAGTTTACGCTTTTAGCTGATACTAAAAAAGGAAATCGACCTAGTTTTGTTCATGCAATGCGCCCACCAAAATCAAAAGAGTTATGGGAAGATTTTAACCAAGAGTTGATAGATAAAGGCTTTCATGTTGAAACAGGTCATTTTGGTGCAGATATGCAAGTTAGTCTTGAAAATGATGGCCCATTTACAATTGTTCTAGATTTGTAAAATAATGCGCTTTCATAGGTTGACTTTATTCTATTAAAAATATAAGCTAGAAAAAGAATTATCGATGACAAAGATTGAAGATTAGCAATTATTCATTTTCAGAGACTGCTTGTTTGGTGAAAGAGCAGATGAATAGCTAACTGTGACCCCTTTAACAGATAATAGTTCGTGTCGCGAGCGTTAATCGTAGCAAGCAAAAGGTGGTACCGTGCTAATCTTAAGCGCCCTTGATTTAATTCAAGGGCGCTTTTTATTTGTTAATTAAAAAAAGGATTGATTAAATGAGAGTTCAAAAACCTAAAGGAACCGTTGACATTTTGCCAGGGGATTCAGGCTCATGGGAAAAAGTAGAACAAATTGCAAGAGACTTTTTCAAGCGTGCAAATTATCGTGAAATCCGTACGCCAAGTTTTGAAAATTATGAAGTATTTTCTCGTTCTAGTGGTGAAACTTCAGATGTTGTTGAAAAAGAAATGTACGATTTCAATGATAAAGGTGGTCGTCATATTGCATTGCGTCCAGAAGGAACAGCTGGTGTAGTACGTGCTTATGTAGAAAATAAGCTTTATGGTCCAGATGTTGTAAAGCCATTTAGCGTTTACTACATTGACAATACTTTTAGATATGAAAGACCACAAGCCGGTCGTCAACGTGAATTCCACCAGATTGGTGTTGAAAGTTTTGGTTCAAATAGTGTGTTTGCTGATGTTGAAACCATTATGATGGGACATGATTTACTGGCTGAACTTGGAGTTAAAAACTATGAATTGCATATTAATTCCTTAGGGAACGCTCAAGTAAGACAAGACTATCATGATGCTTTAGTAAATTACTTTACTCCAGTAAAAGATGAATTATCTGAGGATTCTCAACGCCGTCTTGAAAAGAATCCGCTCCGTATTTTAGATTCAAAAGCTGAAGAAGATAAAAAGTTTTTGCCGGATGCTCCGAAAATTGTTGATTATCTTGATGAAGAATCTAGAAATAATTTTAATACCATTACTGAAATGCTTGATCAACTTGGTATTAATTATGTTTTAGATGATGATTTAGTTCGCGGTCTTGATTACTATACCGGAATTATATTTGAGTTTATGGTAGAAGATAAAAATTTATGGGAATCTGCAACAACTATTCTTGGTGGTGGACGTTATAATCACTTAGTAGAAGAATTTGACGGTCCACAAACTCCAGCTGTTGGTTTTGGTATTGGTGAAGAACGTTTGATGCTTGTTTTGAAGCAGCAAAATCCAAGTCTTTTCCAAGATAGTGGTATTGATTTCTTTATCACTAATATTGGTGAAGGAACTGGTATGAAGGCTGTTGAGATTGCTAGAAGTTTGCGTAAGCAAGGATTTAAAGCTCAATACGACGTTGACCAAAAGAAGTTAAAGGCCCAATTTAGAAAAGCTGATCGAGTTCATGCCAAGTATGTAATTACTTTGGGAGCTAAAGAACTAGAAAATGGCGTTTTAAATATTAAGCGTTTAGCAGATGGTAAAACAATCGATTTAAGCTTAGAAGACTTAAATGATATGCAAACTATTATGAAAAAGTTAGAGGACTAATTATGATGGAAATGGATAAAAGAACTGATTACAGTGGAAATATTACTGCAAAATATCTTGATCAAGAAGTAACTTTGTATGGTTGGGTACAACGGGTACGTAATTTAGGAAACTTAGTGTTTATTGATTTACGCGACCGTGAAGGAGTCGTACAAGTTGTTGTTAATAAGGATTCTGGTAAGGAATTAATGGAAATTGCTGATTCACTTGGCAGTGAAGATGTAATTGAAGTTAAGGGTAAGGTTGTTAAGCGTTCAAGCGTTAACCCTGATATGAAGACTGGGGAAGTTGAAGTTGATGCAAATTCAATTGAAGTTTTAAACAAGTCTCAAGTTCCACCATTTGAAATTAAAGATGATGTTGAAATTGGTGAACAAACTCGTTTGAAGTATCGTTACCTTGACTTGCGTCGTCCAACTTTGCAAAATGCAATTATCTTACGTTCTAAAATTTTACGTGCAATTCACGAATACTTTGATGAAAATGGCTTTATCAATATTGAAACTCCAATTTTAGGTAAGTCTAGTCCAGAAGGGGCACGTGATTACTTAGTTCCTTCAAGAATTTATCCAGGAAGTTTCTATGCACTTCCTCAATCTCCTCAATTGTTCAAGCAACTTTTGATGGCTGCAGGATTTGATAAGTATTACCAAATTGCACGCTGCTTCCGTGATGAAGACCTTAGAGGAGATCGTCAACCAGAATTTACTCAAATTGATATGGAAGCTTCTTTTGTTGATGAAAAGGGCATTCAAGACTACACTGAAGGTCTTCTTAAAAAAGTTATGAAAGACGTTATGGGAATTGATCTTAAGACTCCAATTCGCCGTATTACTTGGGATGAAGCAATGAACAAGTATGGTAGTGATAAGCCAGATACTCGTTATGAAATGTTCTTACATGATTTGAGTCCAATTTTTAAGGATAGCGACTTTAAGGTATTTTCAGGTGCAATTGCTGATGGTGGTTTTGTTAAAGGTATTGCTGTTAAAGGCGGTGCTGAAAAGTACTCAAGAAAACATATTGAACAAAAGCAAGACTACATTAAACGTTATCATGCTAAAGGTTTGGCATGGGTTAAATTTGAAAATGGAGAATTTTCAGGTCCTGTAGCTAAATTCTTGACTGATGAAAATAAACAAGCCTTAATTAAGGAATTTGACCTTGAAGGTGGAGAACTTGTGATAATGGTTGCTGATAAGTGGAAAGTTGTTACTGATTCACTTGACCATCTTCGTCGTGAATTTGCTAAAGAAACAGGTATTATTCCTAAGGATGTTTATGATTTTGTCTGGGTAGTAGATTGGCCATTATTTGAATATGATGAAGGTTGGGGTCGCTGGATTGCTGCTCACCACCCATTTACAATGCCAGATGACAAGGGTATTGAATTACTTGATACTGATCCACACAAGGCTCATGCACGTAGTTACGATATTGTTATGAACGGAGATGAAATGGGTGGTGGATCAATCCGTATCCACAAACGTTCAATTCAAGAAAAGATGTTTAAGGCCTTAGGTTTCACTAAGAAGCGTGCTTATGAACAATTTGGTTACTTAATGGATGCTTTAGATATGGGATTCCCACCACATGCTGGTCTTGCTATTGGTCTTGATCGATTAGCTATGATGCTTGCTGAAAAAGACAATATCCGTGATGTTTTAGCATTTCCAAAGAATGCTTCTGCTTCTGAGCCAATGATGCATGCTCCAGCTCCAGTTGCTGATAAACAATTAGCTGATATTGGAATTGAAGTTGAAGACCAATACGCAGATAGTGTAAAAGAAACTGAAGCTCGTCTTGAAAAAGAAGCAAAAGAAGATGCTGATAAAAATTCAACTTGGGATGAGTAATTGTTTTAAGTAATAAAAATAGGCAAAGTACAACAGTGAATGCCTCATAATCATTAGATTTATGTTCAACAATTATGAGGTACTTCACAGCAGGCTTTGCCTATTTTTTGTGGACTTTAAACTTTATTAATGAATCTGTTAACGTTTTGTAATTTCATAAGTCTTAAAATCTGCTATAGTTATTCCTTGGATATATTAGACAAAAATAATTTAAGTAAAGATACATTTTTTTATTAAGAGGGATTTAATTGTTAAAGAAGAGAAAATTATTAGGTATTTTAGCATGTGCTAGTGTCCTTTCAACTGCAAGCATTAGTATTGTTGAAGGAACAAATAATACTAAAGTAGTTCAAGCAGCAAAGAAATCAGTTAATTCACGTTCATATGGGGTGGATGTTTCTGTTTATCAATCAAGCAGCTTGAAAGCACATGCTAATGCTGGTTCACAATTTGCAATTGTAAAAGTGAGTGAAGGTACTAGTTACCGCAATCCTAAAGCAAGTGCGCAAATTTCAAGTGCAAAAGCTAATAATATGTTACCAATGGCATACCACTTTGCCTTATTTGGTGCAAATTCTGGGGCTGCAGTTGCAGAAGCCAACTATGCAATTTCAAGTGCAAAAGCTATGGGTCTTCCTAAGGGTTCTTATATAGCTTGTGATTGGGAAACTGGTGATGGTAATAATGTAAATGGCGGTCGTGATGCAAGTGCTAATGCAATTATTGCGTTTATGAATCGAGTAAAATCTGCAGGTTACAAGCCACTTTTATACTCAGGAGCTTCACTTCTTAATAACAATATCAACACAAGCAAAGTAACTGCAAAATATCCTAATTCATTATGGGTAGCCAGTTATGCAACTATGGGTAGAATTGATAAACCTGATTTTTCTTATTTTCCATCAATGAATGGAGTTGCTATTTGGCAATTCACAGACAATTGGCGAGGATTAAGTGTTGATGGTAATATTAGTCTTTTGCCTTTATCTTATGGAAATGGTGCCTCAAGTCAGGCTCCAAAGGCTAAATCAATTAAAAATAAAAAGACTGTCATGCATACAGCCCATGTTTATAATAAACAGGGAAAAAAGACAGGTAAAACTATTAAAGCCTATAAAAGAGTAACGGTTCTTGGTGGAGTTGTAACTATAAATAATAAAAAGTTTTACCAGATTGGTAGCGATAAATATATTAAGCTTGCCAATGTTGATGGTACTCCACGTACTTTAAAACATACTTCATATGTTTATAAAAATAATGGTAAAAAGGTTAAACATATGAAGCTTAAAAAAGGTGCTAAGGTAGCCACTTACGGTACCAAAAAAATAAAAAACAAAAAGTTTTATAAGATTAATAAGAATCGTTATGTAAAGGTTAAGAATTTTAAATAAAAAATGGTTGAACCACTTGGTTCAACCATTTTTTATAATTAAATATTTTTGACGTATTTTTCAATACGTTTCAAAGCTTCCTTAAGTTGCTCAGTTGAAGAAGCATAGGATAGTCGAATATAGCCTTCGCCACCCTTACCGAAGTAACGTCCGGGAGTAACTCCCACTTTTGCTTTAGTGGCAAGTTCATTGGCAAAAGCTTCATCATCTTGTCCAAACTCGTCTGGAATTTTGGCAAAAATATAAAATGCACCTTGTGGAGTAGACATTTCAAAGCCTAACTTTTCAAGACCTGACTTCATAAATTTAAGACGATCTTCATAAATTTTACGAGCTTTAAGAGGGTCATCTTGACCATTATTAAGAGCTTCAATTGCAGCTGCTTGAACATTATCAGTAACAGAAGTTACTAAAAACGCATTGATTTTACGAATACTGGTCATGATTTGACTTGGCGCAGCAATATATCCTAATCTCCAACCAGTCATTGCATAAGCTTTAGATAAGCCTGAAATCAAAATATTTCTTTCTGGAATATATTCTGAAAGAGAGTGATGAACATTACCATCATAAACTAATTCACCATAAATTTCATCTGTAATTGAAAATAATTGATACTTTTTAATAATTTCTGCTAATTTTTGAAGAGTATCTGCTGGGTAAACTCGCCCTGTAGGATTAGAGGGGTCGGTTAAGATAATTGCTTTAGCGCCTTTACCTTCCTCATTTAATACTTCTTCTAAATGTTCAGGAGTTAAAATAAAACCATCTTTTGAAGTGTCGACTTGAACAGGAATTGCACCAGTCAATTTAATAAGTTGGAAATATAATGCCCAAACTGGAGTAGGGACTAAAATTTTATCACCTGGATTTAAAATTGACATGAATACATCATTTAGAGCGCCTGTTGCCCCAACTGTCACACAAATTTCAGTATTTGGATCATAGTTTAAATTCAGGCTACGTTTGAGGTAGGCGCTGATTGCATCCAAAAGTTCCGGCTTTCCTGCTTGAGGAGCATAGTGAGAGTCGTTGGCATTAATATCATTAATCGCGGCTTGTTTTACATGCTCCGGTGTATTTAAATCAGGTTCACCAATGGTCAACTTGATAATACCCGGTATTTGAGAAGCTTTTTCGTCAAAAGCACGAATTCTAGACGGGGTTAATGAATTTAACCGAGTGTTTAATGTCATTGATAAATCATCAGCTAATTTTGGCATACTAAATTTTCCTTTCTATTCGGTAAATCTATTTTAAATTATTAAGAAGCTTGAAACAATAACTTTTTAGATAATTTTGCTATTATTGAAGTAAAACAAGTAGAAAGGATGTTTAAAAATGTTTGATAAAGAAAAACGTTTAAAAGAACTTACTAAACAGCAATATGATGTGACCCAAAAAGCTGAAACAGAATACCCCTTCACTGGTAAATATGATGACTTTTATGAGAAGGGGATTTATGTAGATATTGTTTCAGGTGAGCCTTTGTTTTCTAGTGAAGATAAGTATGATGCAGGTTGTGGGTGGCCAAGTTTTACTAGACCAATTAAAAAACTTGCTTACCATCGTGATCAATCTTATGGTATGGAGCGAACTGAAGTTAAAAGTCCAATTGCTGATTCTCATTTAGGACATGTCTTTACTGATGGTCCACTTGATACAGGAGGACTCAGATATTGTATTAATTCAGCCGCTCTTAGATTTGTTCCATATGATAAATTGGATAAGGAAGGCTATAGTGAATATAAAAAATTATTTGAATAAATTTAGTGACTTTTTTAAATAATTGCTTCTTAATCTTTTCAGAGCCTTTTGTTGATGATAAAATAAAAAACGTCAATTAAATAGAAAACGAGAAGGTAAATGAAAAGATTTAAAAATAGCATTTATGTAGGTTTACCGATTTTCTTGATTTTTGCTGTTTCGATTGTTCTGCATGCTTCATGGGTAGAACAATTTGACAGTTTCTTCCAAGGATTGGTAAGAAGTGTTTCAGGTCTTCAAAACTTAATGCTAAAAATAACTGTGCTTGCAGCTCCAAAGCTAGATTTAGTATGGATGCTTTTAATAGCTGTTATTTTATGGCTTAAGAAAAGACGTCCTTTGGCGATTAGTCTTGTGGTAACTTTGGTAAGTGCAGATGCAGTAGGATTCATTGTAAAGCATATAGTTCAACGAGCACGTCCAGTACAACATTTAGCAATTGATGATGGTTTTAGTTTTCCAAGTGGACATACTTTAGGTATGGGAATCATTGTTATTTGGATAATTATGGTTATGCTTCCTAGAGTAATGGAAAATAAAACTCATAGAATATGGATTGATACTCTATTAATTATTTGGTTAATAATTGTGATGTGTTCACGTATTTATGTATTTGCACATTATCCTTCTGATGTTTGTGGATCAGTTGCACTTGCTTTAACTTGGGTAGGAGCAGTTGAACTAATTATTTATCCAATTCTTAATAGATATTGGCGATTAGATTATAAATAAAAAGTAAAAGGTAATTATTTGATATTATCCTAATTGAAATGGGTAGTTCAATAATTGCCTTTTTTATATATTAAAAAGTATGCGTACTATGCATACTAGTATTAATTTTTGGTAATTTTAAAAAAGCTTTTATCTTAATATACTATATTTAACAAATTTGAAATTAAATAATTAATTAAAGGAGAAAAAATATGGTTTATTCAGAATTAAAAAATAAAGTTGCTGTTGTAACCGGTGGTTCAAAAGGAATCGGAACTGCTATCAGTCAAAGATTCGGTAAGGAAGGCATGAAGGTTGTCATCAACTATCACTCCGATGAAAAGGGTGCTCAAGAAGCTGCTGACAGTGTTAAGAAAAATGGTGGCGACGCAGTTATTGTACAAGCTGACATTGGTTCTGAAGAAGGCGCACAAAAGCTAATTGATGCAGCAGTTGAAAACTTTGGCGGTTTAGACATCTGGGTCAACAATGCCGGAATGGAAAATCAAGTAGCTACTAAGGACATGACACTTGAAGAATGGAATAAAGTTATCAATGTCAATTTAACAGGTGTGTTCTTAGGAACCAAGCTGGCATTGCGCTACTTTACTGATAATAATAAAAAAGGCAATATCATCAACATGTCCAGTGTTCATGAACAAATCCCATGGCCAACATTTGCACACTATGCTGCAAGTAAAGGTGGGGTGAAGCTCTTTACAGAAACAGTTGCCATGGAATATGCTAAGCAGAATATTCGAGTAAATGCAATTGGACCAGGAGCAATCAATACTCCAATCAATGCAAAGAAGTTTGCAGATCCAAAGCAATTAGAAACCACAACATCAATGATTCCAATGGGCAGAATTGGGAAGCCGGAAGAAGTAGCAGCAGCTGCGGCATGGCTTGCAAGTGATGAATCAAGTTATGTAACCGGAATTACGATGTTTGTAGATGGAGGTATGACTCTTTATCCATCATTCCAAGGTGGTCGTGGATAAAAAAATCGCGCATTAGCGCGATTTTTTCATAATTAGACTATAGGAGAATCGCATGAACATTTAACAATGTGATAGGGGCAAGTTATGAATAAAAAAGTGGTAGATCTATTAACTAGATTTGAAAATAGTCAATTTATTAAAGTGTTAAATTGGTCAATGATGGTCCTTTTTCCAGTTGCATTATTGGGAAGTTTTGCTTGGATTTTAAATATGGTGATTCTTAATCCTAACGGTTTTATTGGTAATATGATAAATATAAATCATTGGCTGGATAATTTATGGTTTATTAGAACTGTAATTGGTGACATTGAACGTGCAACAATGAGATTGTTGGCCCTTTATGCTGCTGTTATTAGTGCTAGTGTAAGTGCGAAAATATACCGTAGTCCTAGTCTTTTAGCAGAAGTTATTGCTGTTGTAAGTTATGTATTAATTTTCTTTCATACTGTAAGAAACAGAAGAATGATAGTTGATACAAGTTATTACACTAGTAACTGGTTTATTATTGGTATTCTTGTTGGATATGTAACTGGTTTGATTTTTGCAAAACTAGGCAAGGCAAATTTATCTGAAAGATCCGATATATTAGAAAATTGGAAACCGTTTTCACTTATGATTGGGCTAGCCTTTATTTTACATATTCTATATGCAATTTTTAGAACTTATTCATTAGATACTGTCTTTTTTGAAGGAGCGACAGCTTTTTCTAATCGTCATAGTAATTATTGGCTATCTTTAATTATCTCAATTATTTCTACTTTTAGTTTATGGATTGGTTATGCAGGTACACTTAATTTTAGTACCAACATATTTAGTAATGAATCTTTAGCTAATTTAAATTATGTTTTAAACCATAAAAGTGGTCAGGTACCATATCCTTTTACTCCAAATAGTTTGAATAATGGTTTTGCACAAGTGGGCGGTTCAGGAATATTGCTAGGATTGATTATTGCAATTTTATTAATTAGCACCAATAAACGTACTATAAAAGTTGCTAATTGGAGTATTATGCCCGTATTCTTTGGGGCAAATATGCCTTTGATTTTGGGCTTGCCTTTAATCCTTAATCCTATTTATTTTATTCCATTCTTATTAACTCCAATTATAAATTTAACTATTTCAGGAATTTTAATGGCTTTAAAACTTATTCCAGTAATTGTATATCCTGTTTTGGAAGGAACCCCTGGAATATTGGTGCCGTTTGTAGGTAGCGGAGGTAATATAACTATGCTTGTATATTCGCTATTTTTATTAATCTTGGATATATTAATTTATCTTCCATTTGTAAAATTGGCCAACCAAGTAGCTAAAATCAATAAAGAGGTGACAGATGATGAGAGAAAATAAAATTCGTTATTTGCTTATCATTATGATTTTTGCTGCGATAATTTTGTTAGCAATCCCGACAGGGATTTGGTCAAAGAAAAATGTTCAAGATTTACAAAAACGGCATGATTCCCGATTAACTCCTATTATTATGATTCCAGGTTCCAGTGCTAGTGTTAATCGATTTGATGCTTTGGTCAGAACGATTAATGAACGTACTCAAACTAATCATAGTTTATTAAAGGTTAAAGTAATGAATGATGGCACTATCCAATATAGTGGTGCTGTTAAGTCAGGAGATTTAGAACCTTTTATTGTAGTTGGTTTTGAAAATAATAGAGATGGCTATAATAATATAAGAAGTCAAGCTAAAATGTTTAATCGTGCTTTCAGACAGTTAAAGTTACGTTATGATTTTAATAACTTTAGAGGTATTGGCCATTCTAATGGCGGTCTTATTTATACAGCTTTTTTAGAAAATTATTATAAAAATGATAATGTAAAAATTACGCGCTTAATGACTATTGGTAGTCCATATAATTTTGCAGAAACTCGAAATCGTCCCACCCAAATGTTACAAGACTTTATCAAAAATCGAAAAAATTTACCTGAAAACCTAATTATGTATTCTGTTGCCGGTACTCAAAATTATGTGGCAGATGGTTTAGTTCCAGTTAGTAGTGTAGAAGCTGGAAAATTTATCTATCAAGGGCAGGTTAAGCACTATACCCAAATTACTGTGACAGGTAGATTAGCCCAGCATTCAGCCCTTCCACAAAATACTGAAGTATTAAGTTTGATTGAAAGATATATTTTGAAATAGTATTCATTACATTAACCCGTTCTTTGCTAAAAACTTATAAAAAATTATTATTGCATTTTTAGAGTCGATGAATATAATTCGTCGGCTTTTTTTGCATTCTCTGAAATTTGATGAATAATTGGAGCAACTTGAGTTTTATCAGATTTGAGATAAGTAGCATAAATATTTAGACTAGCTTCTGGATTTGTTATAGGAATAATTTTTCTTTTAGTATTTTTAAAGAAACAAGGAGAATTTAAGCTTAAATTTGTTGCAAATAATGGGAAGTTTGAATATTGAATTAGTTCGTTAAATGATTCTAAGCTATTTTGATAAATAAATTTTGCATGTAAGATATTTTGTTCAATAATAGTTTTCCATGGGCCTAAATTACTAAGAACTATAAATTCATTACTAGAAAGATCTTGAAAAGTAACTGTATTATTCCCATATAACGAATTATAGGGAGTAAGCATTACAGAAAGTGACTCTTTTATAATAAATTTTGATTCAATATTAGTTGTTTGAATTTCTTGATTTGAAAAAATAACACTGTATTCATGAGAAAGTAAATTTTGTTGGATATTATTAGGAGAGATTAACTTTTTTTCTAAATTAATGTTAGATGAATTCAGCAATATTATTGGCGCAGGTAAACTAGTAGCTACTGTCAAAGTGTTTTCTTTTTGATAATAATTTTTAACTAATTGTGGAAACTGTTTTTCGGCAGTTAGTATTTTTTTAGCTTCTAAAACTGCATATTTACCAGCAGAAGTAAGAGTTAAACGTTGTGGATTATGAGTAAAAAGGGGAGTATCAAGTTGGTTTTCAAGCTTTTTAAGCCCGCGACTAACACTTGCAGCACTGATATGCAATTTTTTGCTGGCTGCAGATAATGAGCCACTTTCCGCAAAAGTAACTAAGTATTGTAAAAGGTAATTTTCAATCATTTTGTTTTCCTTTCTAGATTACGTCATACGTAATCTAGCATATAAATTAAGTAATTTTCAAGTTGGAGCAATAATAATAAACTTATAAACGAAAGTTGAAAAATAAGATGAAAGGAAGAAAAAACGTGGAAATAACAGAGAAGAAAACAAAGTTTGGTATAATTTTGCCAATTGTATTAATAAGCTACTTTTTAATTCTATTAAATAATTCACTGGTATTTACCAGTACAGTTCAAATTAGTCAAGAATTGCATATGAGCAATGTAATGGTTTCATGGGTAAGTAATGCTTATGCTTTGACTTTTGGAGGATTTTTATCACTTGGTGCAAGATTAGGTGATATGCTTGGTAGACGTAAAGTTTTACTTATTGGATTAATTGTTTTTACTGTTGCATCTTTATTGGTAGGAATTTCACTTAATTCAGGGATGTTAATAGCAATGAGAGCCTTGCAAGGTGTAGGTGGCGCATTTTTAGCTCCAGCAACTTTAGCTTTATTAATGGATTATTATCAAGGAAAACAATTAACCCAAGCTATTGCATATTATGGTGCAACTGCTGGAATTGGTAGTAGTTTAGGATTAATTGTTGGTGGTATTATTTCAAGTTATTCAACTTGGAGAAACGGTTTTTATTTAGATATGATTATGGGATTTATCTTAATTTTCATGTCACTTAAATATGTTCACCCAACTCAAGAACTTGATACTGATAGTAAAATTGACTGGTGGGGTGCAATTACTTCAGTAATTGGTTTTAGTAGCTTAGTTTATAGTATTAATGCTACTAGCTTTAGAACTACTGCAATTATTTTAACAATTGTATCTTTAGTCGCATTTGTTTTAATTGAACGTAAAGTTGAAAATCCATTGATGCCATTAGTAATTTTTAAAGATAATCAAAGAGCAAGTGCTTTGGTTGCTAGATTCTTTATGTTAGGAATTAGTATGTCATACTTCTTCTTAATGCCTCAAGCTATGCAAAAGGTATTTGGAATGACACCACTTATAGCAGCTATTGGATTTTTACCATTAACAGTAGTACAATTTATTATTTCACTTTTTGTTGCAAAACTTACTTTTAAATATTCTAATGCTTTAGTACTCTTTGTTGGTGCAATTTTAGACACAGCTGGTCTTATTTTAGGTGCGATTTTAGGAATTGGCTCAGGATATGTTATTGGAGTTGCTATTCCAATGGTTTTGATTGGATTAGGACAAGGTCTGTTAATGTCACCAATGACAGTCGCGGGTGTAGCTGGTGTTGATGATGATATTGCAGGGGCTGCTTCTGGAGTTGTAAATACAGTTCACCAAATTGGTGGTGCAGTAGGATTATCTATTGTTTCAGGATTAGTAGCATCCATATCTGCACCTGCATTAAGTATTGATCGAGCACAGTTTTGGATGGTTATTTTAGCTATTCCAATGATTTTAGCGGCAATCAATATATTCCACGGACCACATGAATAATGAGAAAAATGGGTTTAACCCATTTTTTATTTTGGGGAAATTTTTTATACGCTTAGTGCATACTAGCATAAAAAAGTAGTAATTTTTTTATAGCGAAGAAGCTTATATACTAAGTTCATCAAGTAAAAGAAGTTGAAAGATTTTAAGAGGTAGAAAAATGAATGTATTATTAGCACTTCTTCCAGCAATTGGATGGGGAATAATTCCTTTAATTGTAAGAAAAGTAAAAAATAGTCAGCCAGCAAATCAAATTCTAGGAGTAGGAATTGGTGCAACTTTGGTTGGAATTATCGTAACTATTCTGCAACATCCAGCAATGGATTCAAGAATATTTATTTTATCGTTGATTTCTGGGGCATTTTGGACGATTGGACAAATTGGTCAATTTATCTCATTTACTAGAATCGGCGTAAGCAAAACCATGCCAATATCTACTGGTTTTCAATTAGTTGGTAATACAATCATTGGAGCAATAATATTTGGTGAATGGAAAGGTATTAATCAGTATGTGCTTGGTATTTTGGCTTTAATTTTGATTATTGTGGGAGTTGCTTTAACTGCAGTAAGTAAAAATTCTGATACTGAAAAAATAACTCCACGAGATTTATTGTTCCTATTGTTTACATCAGTTGGTTATTGGATCTATTCTGCATTTCCAAAAGCGGTCACTGCAAGTGCTCAAAGTTTGTTCTTGCCACAAATGATTGGTATTTTAATTGGAGCAGTCTTATATATTATATGTTCTAAACAAACTAAAACATTTACTCAAAGAGCAAGTTGGCTGGATGTTTTAGCAGGATTAGCCTTTGGAATCGGTGCCTATACTTATATTATTTCTGCTCAAGCTAACGGTGTTACAAGTGCATTTATTTATAGTCAATTGAGTGTAATTATTTCAACTGTTGGTGGAATGACAATCTTAGGTGAATATAAACATGGAAAAGAATTAGTATCTACTTTAATCGGGTTAGTACTTATTGTGATTGGAGCTGTAATTTAGAAAGGATGAGTTTTATAAAAATTTGGAAAAAATTAAGTTTAATTGTCGGACTGGTTTTAATAGTTGGAATTATAACTGCTTGTTCTAATTCGAAAACCAAAACTACAAGTTCTACAACTAATTCAAGCAGGACTGAAAAAATGAGCAAATCTAATAATAAAACTTTGATTTTGTACTTTTCTTTAACTGGTACAACTAAAGAAGCAGCGGAATATATCAAAAAAGAAACTGGAGCTGATATGCTTCGCTTAGAGCCGGAAAAACCTTACGGTGATTATGATAGTGCAGCCAGAAGAGGGGATCGTGAACGTCGTAACAATATTCATCCAGCACTTAAAACTAATATCCCTAATTTAAATAAATATCAAATTATCCTTATTGGTTATCCAACTTGGTGGCAAAGACCACCAATGCTTATTGAAACTCTATTTGATAAATATGATTTCAAGGGGAAAACAGTAATTCCATTTACTACAAGTATGAGTACACCAATTGGTCCATCTGAAAAGTATATTCGTCGTATGGCGCAAAATGATGGTGCTACTTTTAAAAATGGTATTCGCTATGATAACAATAAAAGGGAGGTACGTTCATGGCTCAATAATCTTGGACTACTAAAGTAGGTGATTAAAAGTAGGTGATTAGATGAAGAAAAAGAAATGGATGATTGTAATGGTAGCAGCTTTTTCTGCTTTAATTGCAGGATGTGTTAATCAATCTAATTCTTCAAAAACAGATGCAATGTCTAATTCAAGCAAGCAAAGTAAAAGTGAAGTTTTATCTTATCGTACTACATACAATAGTAAGAAGGTAACAAAGCAAGCGATTGTCTACTTACCAAAAAATTATAAGAAAAATCAGAAACATAATATTTTGTACTTACTTCATGGATCCACTGAGGTTAATAATGGACGATCACTTTTATACAAGGAAGGAAATTTTAAACAAACTTTTGATAAGCTAAGTGATCAAGGAAAGCTAAAAAATACAATTGTAGTTTTTCCTACATATTATCCAACTGAAAAGCAAGTTTCATCAAATTATTATAGTGATGATCCATTAAATAGGAGATTTGCAAAAAATGAACTAGTTCAGGATTTAATTCCAGCAGTAGAAAAGAAATATAAAACTTATACTACAAATACTTCTAAATCTGCTTTGAGAAAATCACGTGCACATAGAGCATTTGGAGGATTTTCAATGGGATCGATCACAACATGGTATGTATTTCAATATGATTTGCCATATTTTAAATACTTTGTACCAATGGCGGGTGATTCATGGACTGTAGCTTCTGATGGTGGTGCAAGTGAACCTGCTAAGACAGCGCAAGTTTTAGCACAAGAAGCAAAGAAATACCCAAAATTATCTTTTAAGATTTTAGCTGGTGTCGGTCAAGATGATGGAACCAAGTCCTCAATGAGTCCACAAATTAACGCAATGAAAAAATTACCACAATTTAAAAATAAAATTGAATATTATGAACAAATTGGTGGTAATCATGATGCTCCAACAATGGCAAAAATTATTCAATATTATGGAAGTAAATTGTTTAAGTAATAAAAACGATCAGTATTGATCGTTTTTTTGTGTTTATTAAATATTAAAAGTAGAATAATTAGTAAAGATACTTTAATTAGGAGTAATTATGTTTAATCAAATCAAATATTTTATTGCAGTGGTTAAAAACAAAAACTTTACCAAAGCGGCTGAAGAATGTAATATTTCTCAACCTGCTATTTCTCAGCAAATTAAAGAGTTAGAAGCAATGCTTGGAACTCAACTTTTAGAAAGAAAGGGACGAAGTTTCACTTTAACTAAAGCTGGAAAATATTTTTATAATCATAGTCAAGATGTTTTAAATAACGTAGAAATATTGATTGAAGAAACTCAAAAAATAGGTAATCAAAAAATTGAACCGTATGTTTTACATGCAGGTTATTTACGTAATTTTGGTACCAGGGAATTCTTAAAGGCAGTTGAAGAATTCTCAAAAGAATATCCAGATATTAAGTTGAATATTACAAATGGTAGTCACGAAAAATTGTATCTTGCCCTTGAAGATAATAAGCTGGATATTGCATTGAATGATTTAAGGCGTGCGCCATCTGAAAAATATATAAATAAATTTTTAATTACAAGTGGCTTTGAAGTTGTAGTTAATAAGAAGCTGGTAGATTTTAATCAAACAAAAATACAAATGAAGGATTTAGTAGATTTACCTTGTATTTTAGTAGTGAGTCCAAGTGAACAAGCTGATGAAGAATATTATTATCGTGATATTTTGGGAGTTGGAGGGGATTTTTTAATTACTAATACTTATGAACAGGCGTTTTTAATGGTTACTTTATGTCAAGGTTATCTAGTAATAAATAATCGCACTAAAGATCAAATACCTCATAATTCTGAGGTGATTAGTTTACCGCTTTATAATGGTGGAGAAAAAATGGAGCAGAAATATTATGCTTTTTGGAAAGCTGATAATTCTGGTTATTATGTTGAGAGTTTTTTTGATATTTTGAAAAAGCAGTTTGAATAAGTTATTAATAAGTTTTACTTATAAAAAAGCCTAAGATTTTAAAATTGTTCTTAGGCTTTTTTTGATTAGAATAATAAATGAATTAAGAAATTTATGAGGTGAAAAATATTCTAATCATTGGTGCCACTGGTACTTTAGGTAAAGCGGCTACACAAGCAATTTTAGAAAACACAAACGATTATTTAACTTTATTCTCTCGTTCAGCTAATCGGATTAATATAGCTGATTCAAATAGAGAAAAAGTAATTGCAGGAGACGTTACAAATCAAGCAGATCTTGATAAAGCTTTAAAAGGTCAAGATGCTGTATTTGTTGCATTAAGTGGTAATTTGGGACATTTTGCTAAATCTATTGTAGAGGCAATGGATCGTAATAATGTAAAGCGTTTAATTTTTATTACTTCAATGGGAATTTACAATGAAATTCCAGCTAATGTTGGTGCAAGTGGTAATTTAAGAAGTAATCCAGTTTTACAGACATATCGTGATGCAGCAGATATCGTTGAAGCTTCTGATTTAGATTATACAATTGTCCGTCCTGGCTGGTTTACTTCAGGACCCATTAATTATGAAATTACTAGAAAAGGTGAACCATTTGGTGGACATGACGTTTCAGTTGCTTCTATTGCTGATTTAGTTCAAAAGTTAGTAGACGACAACTTATATGCGCGTGAAAGTATTGGAATTAATACTCCAGAATAGGACATTTTGAAAAGAGGAAAAATTATAAATGAAAAAAGAAGTAGTGGTATTGTTTGGAAGTGGATCTATTGGTGAAGCGATTGTTAGAAGAGTAGCCAGTGGTAAAAAACTATTACTTGCAGATTATAATGAAGACAATTTAAATACTGTTCAAAAAAGATTGCGAGAAGCTGGTTTTGATGTAGAAACAATCAAAGCAGACTTATCTTCTCGTGACTCAATTAAAACTGTTGTAAAAAAAGCACAAGAATTAGGTGAGATTAAGCATTTAGTTAATGCAGCTGGAGTATCTCCTTCTCAAACTACACCAGAGCAAGTATTAAAAGTTGATTTGTATGGAACTTCTGTATTGCTTGAAGAATTTGGAAAAGTAATGACTGAGGGAGGTAGTGGAATTATTATTTCTTCTCAGTCTGGTCATCGCTTGCCAGAACTTGGTGAAGAAACAAATAAAAAGCTTGCAATGACTCCAACTGAAGAATTGCTTAATTTAGATATTTTGCAACCAGATGTTATTACTGATTCTCTTTATGCTTATCAATATGCAAAGCGGGAAAATGTATTACGTGTTGCAAGTGAATCAGTTAATTGGCAAAAACGTGGGGCAAGAATAAATGCAATTTCTCCAGGAATTGTAATGACACCACTGGCACTTGATGAATTAAATGGCCCTCGTGGAGCTGGATATAAGAAGATGTTTGACTCTATGGTTACTAAACGTCCTGCCACTCCTGATGAAATTGCCGGGGTAGCAGAATATTTAATGAGTGAGCAAGCTTCTTTTATTACTGGTGCAGATTTTCTAATTGATGGCGGTGTTACTGCGCAATATTGGTATGGAGATGTGAATGAAGTTAGAAATTAATAAAAAATAACAAAAATCAGGACATCTGTCCTGATTTTTTATATAATTTTGTGTTTTAGTTTAGTATTTTCAAGTATATGGGCAGGAATAGCAATTACTAAAGCGGCTACAAATACAGAAATCATTCCAGCTGGTGGATAAATTGTAGCAGCTAATATAATACCGATGGTTTTGATACCAACATCAATTGTTAACCAGCGTTGTCGAAAAATAGATTTTAGTTTTAGTTTTTCATTGGTTTCAATTTTGGTTAGAGTATGGCTCATCCAAATATTAGAAATAGTGGTCAAGGTTGCAATAACCCCATACATTACTTGGGCAGTTTTGTTATCGAAATTTGCACTAACTATTTTAGTAGTATATGGAAAAAGCGATGCCCAAAAGAGCATTACAAGGTTTGCCCACAAAGTTGCACCAGATATTTTTTCTATATGTTGCCACTCATTATGAATGCCAATCCACATTGTTCCTAACCAAAAAAATGAAATTGCATAAGAAAAATAACTTTCACGTAAAGCCCAAATTCCGGACCAATTTAAAGTTTTAGGTTCTTGTAATTCCAGTACTAAAATAGTCATAATGATAGCTAAAATGGCATCGGTAAATGCAGTTGTTCTTTCTTTATTCATTAATCTATCCTTCCATTATTTAAATTTTCCATATTCATAATAACAGAAACTTCCATAAGTACAACTTATAATTAATCTTATGAATTTACGATTGGTTGGTTGAAATAGTAATTCTATAATTAAAAATAGAGAGGTAGAAAAATGACTAACGAACAGAAAATTATTGAATTATATCGTAAAGAAAATGAAGCAATGGTAAATAAAGATATTACTACTTTGAATGAAATTCTTGCTCCAACTATGGAGTTAACGCATATGACTGGATATGTTCAACCAAAGATGGAGTGGATTGATCAAATTCAAAATGAAGAAATGAAATACTATTCGTCTAAAGAAGATGTAATAGAAGACATTCAAATTAACGGCAACCAAGCCTCTTTAATTGGCAAAAATCAGGTAAAAGCAAGCATATGGGGTAGCAGTATCTCTACTTGGAGATTACAAATGAAGATGTATTTTGCAAGAGAAAATGGTAAATGGTTTATTATCAAGCAAGTTGCAAGTATTTATTAATAGTATGCCTTGAATGCATACTAGCATACTAAGTTAGCATTTTTAAATTAATAAGAGCGATACTATACTATAAACATAAGTTAATTACAGGAGGAAAAATGACTACACAAATTATTGGAATTGCAGTTTTGATAATTAGTTTAGTTGCTATGACACATCAGCCTGCAAGACAAACCGAAAGAATTAATCATAGACGTTAATAATTTGACAAAAGAAAGGAAATAGCAATGAAAGCAGCAATTTTTGTAGAACCAGGTAAAATGGATATTAAAGAAATGCCAAAGCCTAAGGTTGAAAAGCCAGGTCAAGCCGTAATTAGAATCTTAAGAGCTTGTGTTTGTGGAAGTGATCTTTGGTGGTATCGTGGAATTAGCAAGCGCGAAAGTGGCTCTTTAGTAGGTCATGAAGCAATTGGTATTGTTGAAGAAGTTGGTTCAGATGTAACTGTTGTTCATCCAGGCGATTTTGTAATTGCACCATTTACTCATGGTTGTGGTTATTGTGCCGCATGTCGGGCTGGTTTTGATGGAAGTTGTCTTAATCAACCAGCTGGTGGAAATGGAGGCTATCAAGGAGAATACTTATTATTTGAACAAGCTAATTGGGCTCTTATTAAAATTCCAGGTAAGCCAGAAGATTATTCTGATGAGCAATTAAACAACTTCTTAACTTTAGCAGATGTTATGGCTACTGGTTATCATGCAGCAGATAGTGCAGAAGTTAAGCCGGGTGACACTACTGTAGTTATTGGCGATGGTGCAGTTGGTCTTTGCGGGGTAATCGGAGCACGTCTGCGTGGGGCTTCAAGAATTATTTTAATGAGTCACCATGAAGATCGCGCAGAACTTGGTCGTGAATTTGGAGCTACTGATATTATCAGTGAACGAGGAGAAGAAGCTGTAGCCAAGGTTATGGAATTAACTAATGGTGCAGGGGCTGATAGCGTCCTTGAATGTGTTGGTGCAACAAGTAGTATTGAACAAGCAGGTAAAGTAGCTCGTCCAGGAGCTGTTATAGGTAGAGTTGGAGTCCCACAAACAGAACCATCATCAAATACACTATTTTGGAAAAATATTGGTCTTCGTGGAGGTATTGCCAGCGTAACTACTTATGATAAGAATTTGCTCTTAGATGAAGTATTAAAAGGTAATATTAATCCAGGTAAGGTATTTACCAAGAGTTTTGATTTAGATCATATTCAAGATGCGTATGAAGCAATGAGTAATCGTGAAGTTATCAAATCATTGATTATTGTAGCAGACAAATAGAGGCAAAAATGGCTAAAAAAATTTTAGTAGCTTATTATTCTTGGTCCGGCAGAACTAAGGAAGAAGCTCAAAAATTAGCAAGAGAAAATTCTGGAGATTTGCTTGAAATAAATGTACCAAAAAATACATTTTCAGATGATATGTATGAAACATTTGATATTTCTAAAAAGCAAGTTGCAGATGATGACTATCCAGAAATAGATGTAGGAAATATTGATTTTAATAAATATGATGAAATCATGGTTGGTAGCCCGGTATGGGGTGGGATGCCAGCTACGCCGATTCATACATTTTTACAACTTCTAAAATCAAACAATTATCCTGGATTAGTATCTTACTTTTATACAGATGCAGGAACTGTGGGCGATTTTGTTGGAGTGTTTAAAGATTGGGCAAAAAGTTTAGAGGTAGAAGATTAAATTAAATACTGGACGAAAGTCCAGTATTTTTTTATTTGTAGCATACTGAAGGCGTATACTAGCATAAAAAACAAGTAATTTTCTAATTTGCTTTTTCAAATTATACTTAAGTCAATAATTGAAAAATGAAAGGAAAAGAATGATGACAGAAGAAACTTTTAAACTTAATAACGATGTTGAAATTCCAGTAATGGGTCTTGGTACTTTTCAAATGACTCCAGATCAAGCTCAAAATGCAACTTTAGACGCATTAAAAGATGGATATCGTTTGATTGATACTGCTAATGGTTATATGAATGAAAAAGCTGTAGGTCGAGCAATTAAAGAAAGTGGTTTAACTCGAGAAAAAATTTTTATATCTTCAAAACTATGGCCAACTGTTTATGAAGATGAAAATGCAATTGATGATACTCTAAAGAGATTAGATATTGATTACATTGATTTACTTTTCTTACATCAACCTGCAGGTAATTGGAAGGAAGGCTATCGTCAAATAGAAAAGGCTTATAAAGAAGGCAAGGTTCGTGCTATAGGTATTTCTAATTTTGAAGGTGCAACGTTAGATGAGTTGCTTGATTTTGCTGAAATTAAACCTCAAGTTATTCAAACTGAAGCACATCCTTACTATACTGCTCAAAAAATCATGGCAACTTTAAAGCCTTATGGCACTCGCTTAATGGCATGGTACCCATTAGGACATGGAGATAGTTCATTGCTTAAGCAACCAATCTTTACTCAACTTGCGGAAAAATATAATAAGAGTAATGTTCAAATTATTTTACGCTGGCATATTCAAGCAGGTCATATTGTGATTCCGGGCTCGACTAATCCGTCTCACATTAAATCTAACTTAGATATTTTTGACTTTAAGCTAACTGATGAAGAAATGACTGAAATTGCAAAACTAGATACTGAAACTCGTTATTACAATCCTACTCCATCTTTAGTAGCAGGATATGCAAATATGAGAATGGATTTTAACTCTCAAAAATAAAAATATGGGAAACTTTGGGAACTTTTAGAGGTGAATTTATGGAGACAAGACTTTTAAGTAAAGATTTAAAGGTAACAGCTGTTGGTTTAGGTTGTATGGGCTTTTCTCATGGCTATGGTGCACCAACTGATGAACAAGAAGCTATAAAAGCAATTCGGGCTGCTTATGATATGGGATATAGATTTTTTGATACTGCAGAAATTTATACAGGAACGCATCCCGATGGCAGTATTAGTTATAATGAAGAGTTAGTTGGAAAAGCTTTAGCTGATGTGCGTGATGATGTTGTAATTGCAACTAAGTTTGGAATTGCTTCTCATGGTGATACATTAAAAGTAGATTCAAGCCCGGATACCATTCGAAAGTCTGTAGAAGGTTCACTTAAAAGACTGGGTACAAATCATATTGATTTATATTATCAGCATCGAATTGACCCAAGTGTTACTCCTGAAGCCGTAGCTCAAGTAATGCAAGAGTTAATTAACGAAGGTAAGATTACTCATTGGGGAATATCTGAAGCAAATGAAGATTATTTGCGCCGTGCAAATGCAGTTTGCAAAGTAACTGCAGTCCAAAATCGTTATTCGATGATGTACCGAGAATATGAAAAACTATTTCCAGTTCTAGAAGAATTAAATGTAGGCTTGGTAGCTTTTTCACCACTGGCAAATGGTTTATTAACGGGTAAAATGGCAAAAACTAAATTTGCTAAAGATGACTTACGGAATAAAATGCCACAATTTACTGAAGAAGCATATGAAAAAAATCAAGAATTAATTCATTTGCTTGAAGAAATTGCTAAACGTCACAAGGCAACTCCAGCGCAAATTTCACTTGCTTGGATGATTAATAAAAAGCCTTACATTGTTCCTATTCCTGGTAGTCGTCATTTGAATAGAATGAAAGATAATTTAGATGCTGCTAACATTAAAATGACTAAAGAGGAAGTTTCTCAAATTGATGCAATATTAGATGAAATTCCAATGTCTGATGTATTTGGCGGCACAAAAACTGAACATAAATAAAATGAAAGAGCTGAATTAAATCAGCTCTTTTTTAATAGTTTCACTATGCAAATGTTGCATACTGGTATGATTTATAAGTAATTTTCAAAGATAAATTAACCTTATATACTAATCATGTAAATTGAAAACAAGGAAAGGTAAAAACAATGACAGAAGAATATTTCACTTTAAACAATGATGTAAAAATTCCAAAGATGGGAATTGGTACTTTTAGAATGTCACCTAATCAAGCGCAAAAAGCAGTAGAGGATGCTCTTGAAGATGGCTATCACTTAGTAGATACAGCACAAGCATATAATAATGAACGAGGAGTAGCGCAAGCAATCAAGAACTCAAAAATTCTTCGTGAAGAATTATTTGTAAGTACTAAGCTCTGGCCATCAGTTTATAGTGACTCAAATGCAGTTGATGACGCATTGAAACGTTTAGGTGTAGATTATATTGACTTATTATTCTTACACCAACCATCTGGAGATTGGAAAAAGGCTTATAGAACTCTTGAAAAGGCATATAAAGAAGGTAAAATTCGTGCAATTGGAATTTCTAATTTTGAACGCAGTTCTGCAACATTGCAAGAAGTTCTAGATTTTGCTGAAATTAAACCTCAAGTTTTACAAGCAGAAGCACATCCATACTTCCCCCAAACTGAAGCAAGAGAAATTTTAAAACCATATGGAACACGTTTAATGGCATGGTATCCATTAGGTTCTGGAGATAGAAATTTAATTAATGAACCGATTTTTACTGAGCTTGCTAAAAAGTATAATAAGACTAATGCACAAATTATCTTGCGTTGGCATACACAAATGGGATTTATTGTAATACCAGGTTCCACTAATCCTGAACATATTCATGATAATCATGATATCTATGATTTTGAATTAACTAAAGAAGAAATGGCAGAAATTGCAAAAATTAATAAAAATCGCCGTTACTATTAATCATAAACTAAAAAAGAAGTTGGTCATATTTAATGATCAACCTCTTTTTTAGTTATTAGGCCAATTTTTTATTATTTCTTTTAAAAATGGCTGAACAATTGAACGTTGATTTTTTAGATAAGTACCAAAAAGCTCAATTACATTATTTTCGTCCTTAATTGGGATAGAAATACGATTATCATCATCACGTTCATGAATATTGCTGGCAAGTGTTACATTTGATCTAAAAGTTGGAAAATTAGAATAGTGGGTTAACTCATCCAAGGCATTAATATCTTCTTGGTAAAGAAACTTAGCGTTAGGGATGTTATCTTCGATTACCTTCTTCCATGGACCAATATCATTAACTACTAAAAAGCTTAAGCCGGCTAAATCTGCAAACGTTACACTCTTTTTTGTAGCTAAGGGATTAAATGGGTCAATTCTAACATAAAGCTGTTCAGTACCAACAAACATTGATTCTATAGCTTCATTTTCAATTTCTTCTCCAGTAAAAATTAAGCGTTCTTTAAAGTTGATAAGATCAGAAATAACATCATTTTCTTTGACTAACTGATTATTAAAGGTAAGTTTTTGTTTAAATTTGTCTTGGTGAGCTTGAGTCCAAATAAGTGGACCGGGAGCAGTAGAACCAATATGGATATAATTTTGCATTTTATCAAAGTTAATAATTTTTTCTGTAAAATCATTTTCAGCTTGAAGGAGCTTCTTAGCTTCTTTAGCAGCTAACTTTCCAGTTTCATTAAGTGAAATACGATTAACAGTTCTATCAAATAGTGTTACGCCAAGTTCTTGTTCTAGTCGTTTCATTCCTCGTGTAACGCTTGGCTGAGTAATCATTAAATGTTCTGCCGTTGCGCTTAATGTTCCATATTCATTAAAAGCAACTAGTTCCTCTAAGAGTTCTAAATCAATCATATTCATCCTCTTTTCATAGTATGCATTATAAGTATAGTACCACAATTTTTTATTTTGCTTTAGTCCAAATAGAAATAATTTCTTTTAGTAGGGGTTGAATATTTTTACGCTGTTTTTTAAGGTAAGATCCATAAAATATTAAAGAACTATTTTTACCAATTACTGGGATAATAATTTTATTGTCATTATCTCGATTAGGAATGTGACTATTTAAAGTTAAATTAGATCTAAAAGTAGGAAAAGACGAATTGTGAGTTATTTCATCTAAGGCTGCAACATTTGTCTGATATAAAAATGTGGCATTAGGAATATTTTGAGATAAAACTTTGCGCCAAGGACCAATTTCATTTGCGACTAAAAAACTATTACCAGTTAAAGTTTTTAAAGTTACGGAATTATAAGATGCTAATGGGTCATTAGGACTGAGTTTTACATAAAGATGTTCAATTCCCAAATACATTGATTCAATAAGCTTAGTATTTATTTCTTGAGTAGTTACAATTAAGCGTTCTTTATAGTTAGTCAAAGCAGAAATAGTATTAGTTTCTTTGATGAGTTGATTAGTGAAACTAAGAGATTTATTAAATATTTTTCTATTTTGTTTTAACCATATTAAAGGACCTGGGGCAGTAGAACCAATATGAATATTGGCTTTTGTTTTAGAAAAATTAATTACTTTTTCAGTGAAGTTATTTTCTGCTTCTACTATTTTTTTAGCTTCTTTAGCAGCAAGTTTTCCAGTTTCATTAAGTGTTATTTTGTTGACTTGGCGATTAAACAATTTGACACCTAATTCTTGTTCTAGTTGTTTCATTCCCCGCGTAACGCTTGGCTGAGTGATCATTAAATGTTCTGCCGTTGCGCTTAATGTTCCATATTCATTAAAAGCAACTAATTCCTCTAAGAGTTCTAAATCAATCATAATTCGTCCTCTTTTCTACTATACACTATAAGTATAGTAGCATACTAAAGCGGCAATTTTATTTTATTTGACTTGCCTTTATACTAGAAAATGTCAAGAGATGAAAGAAAACTAATTAAACAAAATAATTTATGGAGGAAAAATTAATGGATTACATTAAATTAAATGATGGAAAACAAATGCCGATGTTAGGCTTTGGTGTATTCCAAGTGCCAGATTTAAAACAAGCTGAACAAGCAGTTACTGATGCAATTGATGTAGGTTACCGTTTATTCGATACTGCAGCTGCTTATGCCAACGAAGAAGCAGTCGGTAAAGCTATCAATAGAAGTGGAATTGATCGTGATGAATTCTTTGTAACTTCTAAGCTTTGGGTAAGTGATTTTACTTATGAAAAAGCAAAAAAGGGAATTGATGATTCACTTCAAAAGTTAAATATGGATTATATGGATCTTTATTTGCTTCACCAACCTTATGGAGATACTGCTGGTGCTTGGAGAGCTTTAGAAGAAGCACAACAAGCAGGTAAAATTAAGTCAATTGGTGTTTCAAACTTTTATCCCGATCAATTGAAGAATTTGGAATTAATGTCAAATGTAAAACCAGCTGTTAACCAAATTGAAGTTTCTCCATGGTATCAACAAACTAACGATGTAAAATTTAATCAAAGCGAAGATATTGCAGTAGAAGCATGGGCACCATTTGCGGAAGGTAAGCACAACATCTTCACTAATGAAACAATTGCAGAAATTGGTGAAAAATACGGTAAGAGTAATGGACAAGTTATTTTGCGCTGGTTGTTGCAACGAGGAATTGTAGTAATTCCTAAGTCAGTTCATAAAACTCGAATGGCTGAAAACTTTGATGTTTTTGACTTTGAACTCAACAATGAAGATATGAAAAAAATAGCCAGTCTTGACATGAATGAAAGTCAATTCTTTGATCACCGTGATCCAAGTGCAATTGAAAGTATCTTTGGTTCAAGTTTAAGAAGTTTGCGTTAAAGTTTAATGTAAGGAGTGAAAATTGATGAAAAAATCTAAAAAATTTTTATCAGGATTTGTAGCAGCTGCTGCTCTTTTAATTGGGGGTAGTCTAGTAAATAAGACTACTGTAAGTGCTGCTAAAACTCCAATTGTTAAAAAAGTTAAAAAGACACCTACTAAAAAGAATAGTTTAATTCTTTACTTTTCATTGACCAATACAACTAAAACAGCCGCAAATCAAATTCATAAAGCTACTGGAGCTAAAGAAATTAGATTACAGCCTAAAGTTGCTTATGGTGATTATGATTCTGCAGCTAGAAGGGGTGATAATGAAAGAAGAAATGATATCCATCCAGCTTTAGCAACTAAACTGCCTAGCTTGAAAAAGTATAAGACCATTTACTTAGGCTTTCCAACTTGGTGGCAAAGACCACCAATGTTAATTAGTACTTTGTTTGATACTTATTCTTTTAAGGGTAAAACAATTGTACCTTTTACTACTTCAATGGAGACTCCAATGAATGCTTCAATGCCTTATGTACAAAAAATGGCTAGAAAGGATAAGGCAAAAGAAGTAGTGAATGGTTATCGCTATAATGGTAATAACAAAGCAATTAGAAATTGGCTTAAGAGAGCTAATTTGATCAAGAAGTAATTTTAGGAAGGAAAAATAATTATGACAAAAGTTTCAATTATTGGGGCAAATGGCCAAATTGCTCGTTTAGTAGAAGATAGAGTTTTAAATGAAAATTCAGATGTAGAATTGACACTTTTTTTGAGAAAAGCATCTAGATTAGCAAACTTGAAAGATAATCCTCGTGTTACTTTGATTGATGGGGATGCAAATAACCAAGATGATTTGCGTAAGGCCATTAAGGGTCAAGATATTGTCTTTGTGGCTTTTGTAGATCATGGTGCAGGTGCCAAGCTTACACAAGATGTAATTAAGATTATGGATGAAGAAGGAGTCAAGCGTTTAATTTCATCAAATATCCTAGGAATTTATGATGAAGTTCCAGAACCATTTGGCTCATATAATCGTGAAGTTTGCTTTGGCGGTGTAGTTCGTCCAGATAATCCAATGGTATTGTCAGATAAGTATATTGAAGAAAGTGATCTTGATTACACTGTACTTCGTTTAGCATGGCTTAATGATCGTGATGATACTAATTACACTATTACTCAAAAAGGTGAACAATATATCGGAGTATCTGTTTCTAGAAAGAGTGTTGCCGATGTAGTTGTAAGTATTATCAATGATCCTTCAAAATACAGTGATGAAAGTATTGGCTTTGCTGATCCCGCAACAGAAGGTGCAAGTCGTCCCGTATATTAGAAAAAGACTTATAATTTGAGCAAACAATCTAAAAGCTACTATTATTATAGAAAAAACAAAATATTATAGAAAAAACAAAAAATTCTCACTTATATTCCAAAATTTATATTCCTTATAACAAAACACGTAAAAATACGCCCTAAAGAAATTTCTTTAGGGCGCGTTTTTGTATGGTACAATTAAGTAAATATATTTTTTGGAGTTGAAAATTGTGCTAATAAAATCGCACCGCTTATGCAGTATTGCTATTGTGGAAGCAGGATTAATTGTAACTAATGTTTATTTAAAAAGTCCTGTTTCTGATGTTCTTCTTTTGCTTGCAACAGGTGTAGGGGCAGGGTTGCCTGATATTGATCATTACAATAGTACAGTAAGTCGAAAATCTCCTATAAATTTTAGCCTTTTTTTACGTCATCGTGGAATTACTCATACGCTTTTAGGATGGTTAATATTTACTGGGGTTTTATATTTTTTGATGAATTTAGTCCTTCCGATTCAGCTACGACCATTTAAATTTGACCCTTGGAATAGTGTATGGTTAGGTTTAATAATGGGATATTTTTTACATTTATTAGAAGATAGTTTTAGCACACAAGGAGTTAATTGGTTGATGCCATTTCATAAGGCAAATACAAGAGGGCGTTTTTTTAGATATAAAGTTGGAGGAAGCTTTGAAAAGATGCTGGCTTTTATCGCTTTTGTGCTCATTTTAGCAATGACGGCTTATGCGTTAGGAAACATTTTAGTGCTTAATATATAAAAAGAGATTCAATTATGATGCCTTTCATCATATTGAATCTCTTTTTATTATTTGTGAATCAAGACCATGACTTGTCGTGCAATTGGTTGAGCAATTAATGCTTCAATAGCTAAGGCTATTCCAAAGTTACGTGGCCAAATTTGTCCAAATTGGTGAATTGTATGCATAGGGATGGATCTTTGTCCAATCCAACTTCCTACAATCGTCATAATTGCAGAAATAATTAAAACATTACAGATAGTATTAATTATTATTTGAGAATTAAAACTATCGTTTTTATCAGTGATTTTTTGTTGAAAGTAGGTAGCAGGTTTTTCTGCAATCAAAACACTAATAATGACTGCTACCCAGATGATTGGCAATATAGTTAAAGTATTTCGGTAATTACTCCAACTAAAACCAATTTCGCACATTGAAATAACCGGACCAATAATATTTACTGAAATCAATGAGACAACTAGCATGAATAGAATCTTTTCTTTAGTGTTTTTAGGTAATTTTAAATAAAATTCCAATTTGTACCTCCAAAAACAAAAAAACAGTTCAGGCAAAAACAATGAGAGTTTTGCTGAACCGTTATACGCGAAAACTTTTTAACTTATCAATTACTAGTTTAGCATAAAAAATTGACGCGCATAAGTAAAATATTATGCATAAAATATGTTATCGCTTACAAAACGGAGTATACTAGACATATATGAGATAGTTTGGAGGCTTTTTATGAAATTTTTAAAAAAACTTATATTGCTTATGGGTTTAATCTTGGTAGTAGGAATTTTTGCAGGATGTTCTAATAATACGAAAAGCAGCTCAACTTCAACCAGCTCTTCCAGTAAAACTGTGAAAAATAAAACTTTAATTGTTTACTTTTCATTAAGTGGTAAAACAAAAAAAGCTGCTCAATATATTCAAAAGCAAACCGGTGCAGATATTGTAGAAATAAGAGCAGCTAAGCCTTATGGTGATTATGCTAGTGCTGTTAAACGTGCTAAATATGAACAAAAGAATAATATTAAACCTAAGATTGCAAATAAAATTCAAGGCTTCAATGAATATGGAACTGTTTTAATAGGTTATCCTACTTGGAACAAGCGTCCACCAATGATTATTTATAGTTTATTCAATGATTATAATTTTAAGGATAAAAATGTAGTCCCATTTACAACAAGTGGAAAAGACACGATTGAGACTTCTGAGCAATATGTTCGCAGACTTGCAGAAGATAGTGGTGCAGATTTTGCTAATGGTATTCGCTACACAGGCAATAATAACAAGCAAGTTATTAATTGGCTTAAGAAGTTAGGCTTATATTGTGAGAAAAACAGTAAAAAGTAATAAATAAAATTATGTAAAATAAAAGCAGCATCTTATATGATGTTGCTTTTTTGTTTATACTAATATATTTAAATCATGTATCAAAAATTTAAGGGCGGATGCTGAAACTTCTTTAGCTAATAATACGGGTACGGCGTTTCCGATTTGTTTATATTGTTCATTCAATTTATTATTTTTAGAAACATTTTCCTTTTTACCATCTGAAAACTCAAACCAATCTGGGAATGTTTGAATTCTTGCAGCTTCTCTTACTGAAATGCGTCTGTTAAAATTGCCTTGAAATTCCCATTTATCTTTTGAAACTTTTTTCATTGGGGCACCTCCTGGATACTGGGGAGCTTGGCGACCAGATGCTTGAATAGTAAAGGATACATCATTCCAAGATTTTTTTCTGTTTCGTGACATATACATAGAACTATAATTACTATCAAACACGTCGTCAGGATTTTCTGGTAAATCTCCAATAGCATCTTTTAATGTTACTAGTGGTTTTTCTAAAGTATCAGTAATGGGCAAAGGATATTCATATTTATATTTTTTATGAATATCATTTCGAACGCCAACTATAAATACTCGCTCTCTACTTTGAGGTACATTGAAATTTTTAGCGTTTAATAATTGAACTGTAACATAATAGCCTGCAGCCGAAAAATCTTCTTTTATTTGTTGTAAAACTTGTCCGTGAGCCATAGTCATAAGTCCCTTAACATTTTCGGCAATGAAAATCTTTGGTTTAGAATCCATTAATGCACGTATATAATGAATATATAAAAAATTGCGAGGATCATCTAATAGTCGAGGTCCGGCAGCACTAAAACCAGGACAAGGAAAACCGCCAAGCATCAGATCACTTTTTGGAAAATGCGTAACTTTTCTAATGTCTCTTGTATCTTGAATACCATTGATAGGTAGGTTTTGTTTATAACTCAAATTTGCTGCTTTAAAATTATCATTACTGTAGACAGTATTAATAATTTTTTTGCTTAACTCAATAAATTTATTTTTATCTTTATAAGCTATATTGAAGGTGTCTTTTCCAAAAAATTGTTCAATTGCAGATAATTCTGTTCCTAAATCTAGCCCTCCAGCACCGCTAAATAAAGATAAAATATTTAATTTGTTTGAATTATAAATTGCTTTCGAAAATATTTTCTTTTCGAAAGCTGAACTTTCAGTAGTTTGATTTTTTTTAACTTTAATTTTTTCTTCTTCAATTTTTTTATTGAGAATAGAGGATACTTCTAAACTACTTAATGATAATGAAGAAATAAATGGCTTATTTAGTGACATAAAAAACTCCTTTTCATATTTTATAGAATATCACATAAATTTTAACTTGGCCAGTATTATAATTAATGACAAAATAAAATAATAAGTTAACTAAGGAGAATTATTTTATGCGAGCTAAGACGAATGTAATAATTGCTTTAAAAAATATATTGGATCATAATTCTACACGTTTAACTCCAATTTATAAATCTAATGGATCAGTTAATGCAACTGGAGATAATTTGGAGTTTTTTGTTAAGGATATGTTTTGTAAAGAAGCCATGCAGTATTCTTATGAAGATCAAAAACAAAAAGAATATATGAAATACTTATCTTGGACTGGTGATTCATCACATTTTCCCGATTTAATCGTTCAAGGTGGAGTAGGAGTTGAATCTAAAAAATTAAATAATGACAGCAAATCCACTATTGCACTAAATAGTTCATATCCTAAAGACTATATAACAAGATATACTCAAAATTATCCTTTAAATTCACTTTATTTTGAACCTGATGTAGATAACCTAAATAAAAAACCTGTGATTTATGCTATCGGCAATTTAAACACTAATAAAAAGGATTATTTAGATAATCAATTAATTAGTTTATGGTTTGTATATGGAAATACAATAGTTCCTAATAGTAATTACTATAAAAATATAATTAAAGGAATCAGAGATTCTATTAAAAATGTTAATTCTAATATAAAAATTGAAGATAGCAAGGAGTTAGCTAGAGTAAAAGGTGTTGATAAATTGAGCAGGACTAATATGCGAGTAAGAGGAATGTATGAACTTGAACACCCTGCTAAAATTTTTGAATCTTATGTAAAAAGTTTTAAAGTTCCTAAAGGAAAAAGCAAAATTTTTGTAGTTATTCTTCAATCAGATTTAGATGAAATTAAGAGAGATATGGAAGATAAATGGGATATTTTATCTAATGAGTTAAATATATAAAGAAAATGGAAACTTAATTGAAGAAGAAATTCAAATTCCAGATCCGAATGAACCTGATAAGAAATTATCAGCAGTAATATTTAAAGCTTATACAAATTAAAGTTATTCCACACAAACATAAGTTTCCATCTTATTAATTAAAAGTGACATTTTAAGTAAATCGATGCATTTCTTTTCATATAAAAGTCTACATATCCTACAATCATATAAGCTATTCTGAAACATAATTTTAAAATTTGTAATATACGAAACGTGGTATAGTAGATTGTGTAATAAGAAGATAACAATGCGGAGGAATTACATGCAAATTAGAAATAAGAAGTTAATCGGTGCACTGGCCTGTGCAAGTGCGTTAGCAACGGCTACTGTTATTTCAGTAAAACCTAATGCACCACAATCTGTGTCAGTTAAGGCAGCGCGTACTTCTGTTGCAGCCCGTTCATATGGTGTAGATGTAGCAAGTTATCAAAGTACTAACTTGTCTAGTGTAGCCCAAGCTGGTTCACAGTTCGCTATTGTAAAGGTGAGTGAAGGTACAGGCTACCGCAATCCTAAAGCAAGTCAACAAATTTCAAGTGCAATTGCAACTAATATGATGCCAATGGCATATCACTTTGCTACTTTTGGTGCTAATAGTGCTGCAGCTGCTGCAGAAGGTAATTATGCTGTAGCTAGTGCTAAAGCACTTGGTCTTCCAAGTGGTTCATATATTGCTTGTGACTGGGAAACTGGTCAAGGCAATAATGTTAACGGTGGAAAAAATGCAAGTGCTACTGCAATCTTAGCATTCATGGATAAAGTTAAAGCAGCTGGTTACCAGCCACTTCTTTATTCTGGTGCATATTTAATGAATAATAACATCAATGCAAGTATGGTAACTGCAAAGTATCCAAATTCTCTGTGGGTAGCAAGTTATGCATCTGCTGGTAGAATTGATACTGCTAACTTTAATTATTTCCCATCAATGGATGGTGTCGCTATTTGGCAGTTTACTGATAATTGGCGTGGATTGAGTGTAGATGGTAATATTAGTTTGCTTCCATTATCATATGCAAGCGCAAATGCTACAACTGATACTACTGCTGAGAGTAACTCAAGCACTAATAATTCAAATTCATCTAATGATGATCAAAAACAACCATCTAGTCAAGCTCCAACACCAACAGAGGCTATTGTAGAACAAGCTAAAGAAGATGCAAATAAGACAACATCAGCAAGTTCTGAAGTTAAGACTACTAAAACTGTAATGCACAAAGCTTACGTTTATGATAAAGACGGTAACCATGGTAGTGAAGCTATCGGTGCCTACAATCAAGTTACAGTTTTAGGTGGTGTAGTTGTAATTAATGGTCGTGAATACTACAAGATTGGTGAAAACCGTTACGTTGTTTTGAATAATATTGATGGTAAAAAGCGAGTTTTGAAACATAATGCCTATGTTTACAATAATAAGGGACGTCGAGTTTATGTAGGAACTCTTCGTCGTGGAGCTACACTTTCAACTTATGGTGGTTCAATGAGAATCAACGGTAAGAAGTATTACAGAATCAATAAAAATCGTTACGTTAAGGTAGCAAATTTTAGCTAATAATTTTAATGCACTTTTCTCAATGAGAAAGGTGCATTTTTTAATGTAAATTTTTTGTTAAGTGTTAGTATAGATAAAAAGATTCTATAAAGAATTTAAAATGAATAAAGGAGAATAAAAAATGACAGAGAACAATGCAACTAATGTAGACCCAAACTCTAAATATGACACGGCTATTTTTGCTGGGGGATGCTTTTGGTGTATGGTTGAACCTTTTGATAGTTTGCCAGGAATTAAGAAAGTGATTTCTGGCTATACTGGCGGTCATGTTTCTAATCCTACTTATCAAGAAGTATGTTCGGAAACTACAGGTCACACTGAAGCTGTAAAAATTATATATGATCCAAGTGTAATGCCATATAAAAAATTATTAGATTATTATTGGCAAGTAACTGATCCTACAGATGCAATGGGACAATTTCAAGATCGTGGAGATCAATATCGCCCAGTTATTTATTATAATTCTGAAAAACAAAAAGAAGCTGCCGAAGAATCAAAGAAAGCATTACAAAATAGTGGTAAGTTTGATAAACCAATTGTTACTAAAATAGAACCAGCTGAACCATTTTATCCTGCCGAAGAATATCATCAAGACTTTTATAAAAAAGATCCATTAAGATATGCCATTGAGGAGGCTGGAGGTCGGTCAGCTTTTATTAAAAAACATTGGCAAAAGTAATTAATTTATATTGGTTCACTCTTCAAGTTTTGTTAAACTGAGTATGTAAGAATAGTTTTGGAGAAGGGCTAAAAATAAACATGGACAATATAGATAAGTTCAACAGAAGGTATAATTTCCTTTCGAAATTATCAGCAGCGTTCTTTTATTCGGTAGCTGTAGCAGTTGCCTTGAATTTCTTCTGGACACCGGGGCATATGTATTCATCTGGAATTACAGGTTTTGCTCAGTTGATAAACTCAATGAGTGAACGTTTTATGCCATTTACTTTGTCGACATCTTTAATGTATTTTGCATTAAATGTTCCGCTATTTATTTTGGGCTGGTTTAAAATCGGTCGAAAATTCACATTTTTTACAATTGTGGCGGTTGTTTTAGGATCAGTAATGATGAAAGTTATTACTCCTTTAACTGTTAACTGGGATCCACTTCTTTGTGCAATTTTCGGGGGAACTATCAATGGAATTGGTACAGGATTTGCCCTAAAAAATGGTATTTCTACAGGTGGATTAGATATTATCGGTATCGTAATTCGTCAAAAAACTGGTATGAATTATGGTAAGTTTAATATTATTGTTAACTTGGTTATTATTGCTGCAGCCGGTTTTGTTTTTGGTTGGACAAGAGCTTTATACTCTGCGCTTACTATTTTTATAAATGGTCGCGTTATTGATGCAGTGTATACCCAGCATAAAAAGATGCAAGTCATGATTATTACAGAGCATCCTCATAATATTATTAAAGGTATTCAAGAAAAAATGCATCGTGGAATTACAATTCTTCATGATGCAGAAGGTGCATATGGTCATACTGAAAAAACCGTATTGATTACAATTATTGATAGATATGATATGTATGATATTCGGCAAATCGTAGCTAAGGCTGATCCATATGCGTTCATGAGTGTATGCGAAGTTGAAAAAGTATATGGACGTTTTAAAGAACAGGAAATTGTATAGGTATATAAAAAAGAGCTATTATAGAAATAGCTCTTTTTTATATTGAAAATTATTTATTAACATGTTTTTCAATCATGCTGACTGGATTCAACCAAGTACCAACGTTTCTGTACCAGTTATTACATGGAAATCCTTGAGTATTAATATATTTTTTAGTAGTTTTAGTTAAACCTAAGTGAAGGTGGGTACCAGTTAACTTACCAATTTTTTGACCAGTTTTAACTTTTTGACCAGCTTTAACGCTAATGTCTTTTCTAGAATTAAATCCTTCTTGATAAATTTCTACATATCCATCATCGCTGATAACCCATGCATACCAGCCAAGACCGGCACCATAGCGTACTTCTTTAACTGTACCTGGGTGAATTGCTTTAACTGTTGAATTTTTACCAACTTCAGAAACACCAAAGTCCCATCCATCATGAAAGTAGCTTAATGGATTAAGAGAACGAGCATAATTAGTCATACCAAAGGTTTGTGAGTTATACATTGGGCGAACGCCCTTTTTCTTTTGAACTGCGAATGGGTAACCCCAGGTATTTTTAACTTTTTTGGTATCTGTGATAGTTGTAGTGTTCTTTTCACTATTAGTGCTACTGATAACATCTTGAGTAGTGATATCTGCAGCGTGAACTGTTTTAGTAAAACCAATAAAATTTCCAGCTAAAATTGCAATAGTACTAATTGTAATTAATTTATGTTTCTTCATTTAACTATTTACCAATGTGGTAAAAATATTCACTCCTTTTTATTTAACGTGAATATTATAGCGCGTCAGTATTACATAGCCGTTACAATTGCATAAAAAAACAAGGCATAAGCCTTGTAAAGTTAGTTAGTCTTCAATACCCAAATGGTCCATAATAAGAGCAGCCGTTTCTTCAATTGAGCGATGAGCTACATTAATAACATAGCAACCTAATTTATCATAGAGCTTCTTAGCAGAGGCAAGTTCTGCATTGATAGAATCCATATTAGAATAAGTAGTATCTGGATTGAGCCCATAGGCTATCATTCTTTGACGTCTGATTTCATTAAGAACAGATGGATCATTAGTTAATCCAATAATTTTCTTAGGATTGATTTCATAAATTTCTTTTGGAATATGAGTTTGAGGAACTAATGGTAAATTAGCAACTTTTAAGTTTTTGTTAGCAAGGAATAAGGACAAAGGAGTCTTAGAAGTTCTAGAAACACCTAGAAGTACAACATCTGCTTCCAAAAAACCTTTTGGATCTTTACCATCATCATACATTACTGCAAATTCCATGGCTGAAATTCGATCAAAGTACTTTTGGTTCATCTTGTGCTGAGCACCGATTTTCTCAACAGGTTTCATATGAGTAGTTAACTGAAGAGCCTCAACAGCAGGTGAGAGGATATCTACACTTTGAATATTATGTTCGCGTGAGAACTTAAGAACAGGCATCTGTAGTTCATCACTAACCAAACTATAGATAATAACTAAGTTGGGATATTTCTCAATTTCTTCAAAAACGCTATCCAATTTTTCTTTATTAATAATAAAAGGATAGCGACGGTAATTAATTTGTGCTTCTGGAAATTGTGCTGCAGCTGCTGTAGCACAATTAAAAGCAGTATCACCTGCAGAGTCTGAAATGATAATGATATTTACTTCCATTTTTTCTTTATTTGTTACGTTTTCTGGCATAAACTTGCACCTCTTTCTAAGTAAGATTATACCTAAAAAGGTCTAGTTTTGAAATCGCTTTATATATTTTTTGAGACTTATTTAATATTCGCAAAAAAATATCAAAAAAGTTGCAAGTTTCTATTGACCAAAAAAGATGGTTTGCTATAATTTAATTATACATATGGCGCAACGCCAAGAAATGGAAGGAGGGATCTCACATGGCTAAGACAATCGTTCACGAAAACGAGTCTATTGATGATGCTCTTCGTCGTTTCAAACGTTCCGTTTCTAGAAGTGGTACCTTACAAGAATACCGCAAACGCGAATTCTACGAAAAACCAAGCGTTCGTAGAAAGCTTAAGTCAGAAGCTGCGCGCAAACGTAGACATTATTAATTCTGAGAAGAAGACCTTACCCTTGGGTAGAGGTCTTCTTTTTGGTTTATATTTAAATAATTTCATTAATTAGTAATATTTATTTTCTTGTAGTGTTAAGTTTTGTTATAATCTACATAGGTTTAATTAAAGGAAGAAGGATTAACATTGAGTTTATCTGACAATATCATGGCTGATATGAAAAAAGCCATGAAGGACCATGATAAGATTAAGTTGAACACGGTAAGAATGATTAAATCAGCTTTAATGAATGAAAAAATTAAGCTTGGACATGATTTAAATGCTGATGAAGAATTAACAGTTCTGAGCCGTGAAAAGAAGCAAAGAGAAGAATCTATTGAAGAGTTTATCAATGCTTCAAGAAACGACTTAGCAGAAGAAACCAAAAAGGAACTAACTGTAGTTGAAAGCTATATGCCAAAGCAAATGTCTAAAGATGAACTTGCTAAGATAGTTAAAGACACTATTAAAGAAGTTGATGCAAAGGGCAAGTCTGATTTTGGTAAAGTGATGAAAGCTTTAATGCCAAAAGTAAAGGGACGCGCTGATGGCAAAGAAGCTTCAGCTGTAGTTCGAGATAACTTGAATTAAGCATTTAGAAGGAGCGGGTTTATTTGGCTCATACAACTTTTATTCCTAAAAACCCAGAAGATATTCAAAAATTAGTTGGAATTAATGACGGCAATTTAAAATTATTATCAGACGGTTATGATATTTCTGTAACTGATACTGGCAATGAAATTGTTTTAGACGGCGAAGATAATGGTGTAAAGAAGGCTTTAGCTGTTCTTAAAGCACTAGATGATGTTGTGAATACTGGCGTTAACGTCGGTGCGCCCGATGTTGTTAGTGCAATGAAGATGGCTGATAAAGGTACAACTGAGTACTTTGGTGATTTATATAAAAAAATTTTAATTAGGGATGCTAAAGGTAAACCTATTAGAGTTAAGAATATGGGTCAAAAACGCTATGTTGAAGCTATTCAAAAACACGACGTTGTCTTTGGAATTGGACCTGCCGGAACTGGTAAGACATTTTTAGCTGTAGCAAGTGCAATTGCTGCCTTTAAAAAGGGTGAAGTATCTCGTATTGTGCTTACTCGTCCAGCTGTTGAAGCTGGGGAATCACTTGGCTTTTTACCAGGAGATTTAAAGGAAAAAGTTGATCCATATTTGAGACCAATTTATGATTCGCTCAATGCTATTTTAGGTGTCAACACCACTGAACGCTTAATGGAGCGTGGGACAATTGAAGTTGCTCCGCTTGCATATATGCGTGGTAGAACTTTGGATGATGCTTTTGTAATTCTAGACGAAGCACAAAATACAACACAGGCACAAATGAAGATGTTTTTAACAAGATTAGGATTTAATTCTAAGATGATTGTAAATGGGGATATGACTCAAATTGACTTGCCTGGTCGCCAGCGTAGTGGGTTAAGTGATGCAGAACATATCTTAAAGAATATTGATCAAATTAAATTCATTAATTTCTCTGCAAATGATGTGGTTCGTCATCCAGTAGTTGCAAAAATTATTAATGCTTATGAAAAAGAGGACGTTAAACATTAATATGGAACCAATTGAAATTACCTATAATGATGAAGTCGGTTTTTTAAAAGATAAAAATCGTGACTGGAAAAAATGGATAATGGATTTGCTTTTACTTGCCAAAAAAGAAATTAGTAAAGAAAGCAATTTAGAAATGAGTATTAATTTTGTTGATGAGGCTAAAAGTCATGAAATTAATTTAAAATATCGAGATAAAGATCGTCCAACTGATGTGATTTCTTTTGCTATTGAAGACGGCGAAGAAGGACTTGATATGACAGAATTTCTAGATGATCCTACTTTCCAAGAAGATATTGGTGACTTGTTTATGTGTCCCAGCGTCATTAAACGTCACAGTGTGGAATACGGAACAGGTTTTGATCGTGAATTTGGTTATACAATTGTTCATGGATTTTTACATTTAAATGGCTATGATCATATTGAACCAGAGGAAGCTAAAGAAATGTTTGGTATTCAAGGTAAAGTTTTAGAAGATTATGGATTACCTTTATATCCTGATCAGTTAGATGAAGGGCGAGGCAAATAATGAGCAAAGATAAAAAATTTAAATCTGGTTTTGTTGCCTTGGTAGGTCGACCAAATGTCGGTAAATCAACATTGATGAACTACTTGGTTGGTCAAAAAGTCGCAATTACGTCTAATAAACCTCAAACTACTCGTAATCGTATTTCAGGAATTTATACTTCTGATGATATGCAAGTAGTATTTGTTGATACTCCGGGAATTTTTAAACCACATTCAAAACTTGATGATTATATGGATAAGGCTAGTTTATCTAGTTTAAATGATGTAGATCTTGTATTGTTTATGGTGGAACCTGAGGAAATTGGCAAAGGTGATCAATATATTGCAGATTTACTCAAAGAAGTTAAGGTTCCAGTATTTCTTGTAATTAATAAAGTTGATCAAGTGCATCCTGATAAATTATTGCCAATTATTGATTCATATCGTAAATTAGCTAATTTTGCAGAAATTTTACCAATTTCTGCTACTCAAGGGATCGGAATTAGTGATTTATTGGATTCAATTTATAAATATTTACCAGAAGGACCACAATATTATGGAGCAGATCAAATTACAGATCGTCCAGAATATTTTGTTGTAGCAGAATTAATTCGTGAACAAATCTTGCATTTAACTGGACAAGAAGTTCCGCATGCTGTTGCAGTAGTGGTTGAGCATATGAATCAACGAGTTAATGGAAAATTGCAAATCGAAGCTACCATTTATGTTGAACGTGATGGTCAAAAGGGTATCATTATCGGTAAAGGCGGTAAGATGCTCAAGCAAATTGGAATCAATTCACGTAAGCAAATTGAAGATTTGTTAGGTGAAAAGGTTAACTTGCGTTTATGGGTCAAGGTTCAACGTAATTGGCGCTCAGATCCAAACTTTTTAAGAAGAATAGGTTATGATAAGAAGGAACTTTCTTAATGGCTAAAGAACTTAAAGAAGTTCAAGGCATAATCTTTAAAAGACAAAAATATAAAGAAGCAGATTTACTTGCAAAAATCATGACTAAAGATAATGGTATTATTACTTTAATTGTAAAAGGTGCATTAAGACCTAAGTCACGTTTAGGAGCTTGTACTCTAAATTTTTCTTATGGCAAATATGTTATCTATACAAATGGTCACGGATTAAGTAATTTGCGAACTTATAAAGAAGTAAAGCAGTTTGATGGAATTTATAATGATTTAATCAAAAATGCTTATGCTTCTTTTATTTTGGACTTAATTGACCATGCTTTTGTTGAATATCAACCATTAGGAAAATTTTTCAATTTAATTGATATTGCCTTGAAAAAAATAGATAAAAATGCTGACCCTGAAATGATTACACAAATAGTTCAAATGCAAATGCTGGAAGCTTTTGGTGTAATGCCCACGTTAAGAGAATGTGTGATATGCAGAAAAACTCATGGGAATTTCGACTACTCAATTCAATCTGGAGGAGTAATTTGCAGTAATCACTTTAATTCAGTACAAAATCGGATGCATTTAGATGCTAAAGCAGTCGCTGTTTTAAGAACAATTGGTTTAATTCCAATCGAAAAATTGGGAGAAATTAATCTAAATGACGAAACTAAACAAACTACTCGTAAAGCAATTGATCGAGTTTATCGCGAAACAATCGACTTAAATTTAAAGACAAAAAAATTTTTAGATGAGATAAAACTCTTTTAGTTAATTTATAGTTTTAGTTGACAAAATGTGGTAAAATAAAAAGCGAATTTTGACGATGATAAGGATTTAGAAAAGTACTAGTTAAGCGAATGCTGTATGGTGAAAGAGCATCTAGGAAAAGGCACCTTTAGTCAAGTTAATTAAGAGCAGGCAAAAATTGCCTGAATTAGGGTGGAACCGCGAAGTAAATCGTCCCTATGCAAATTTTGCATAGGCTTTTTTTATGGCCTAGCGCAGGAGGGAAATGGAAAAATGGCAGATAAGAAAATTAATATTCAAAATATGATCTTTAAGCTGGAACAATTCTGGTCCTCAAAGGGTTGTATGATTATGCCTTCATACGATGTTGAAAAGGGTGCAGGTACAATGAGCCCTTATACATTCTTACGAGCAATCGGTCCTGAACCATGGGCAGCTTGCTATGTAGAACCTTCAAGAAGACCTGCCGATGGTCGATATGGTGATAACCCTAATCGTTTATACCAACACCACCAATTCCAAGTAGTTATTAAGCCTGCACCAAAGGACATTCAACAATACTATTTGGACTCTTTAAAAGTTCTTGGAATTGATCCTCTTGAACACGATATTCGATTTGTTGAAGATAACTGGGCAAACCCATCTATGGGTTGTGCCGGTGTTGGTTGGGAAGTATGGCTTGATGGAATGGAAGTTTCTCAATTTACTTACTTCCAAGTAGTTGGTGAACTTGATGTTAAACCAACTATGAGTGAAATTACTTATGGTGTAGAACGTCTTGCTTCTTACATTCAAGATGTAAACTCAGTCTTTGATCTTGAATGGGGCGATGGAGTTAAGTATCGTGATATCTTCAAGCAACCAGAATATGAACATTCTAAGTATGCTTTTGAAGAAAGTAATCAAGATCAACTTCTTGAATTCTTTGATATTTATGAAAAAACTGCTAAGCGTCTCTTAGCACAAAACTTAGTTCATCCAGCATATGATTACATTTTAAAGTGTTCACACACTTTCAACTTGCTTGATGCTCGTGGTGCAGTATCTGTTACTGAACGTGCAGGATATCTTTCAAGAATTAGAAATTTAGCACATGAAGTTGCAGTTAAGTTTGTTGAAGAACGTGAAAAACGTGGATTCCCACTTCTTAAGAGTGCAGAAGATAAGAATGGTGTTAATAATGGCTAAAGATTATTTATTTGAAATTGGTACTGAAGAAATGCCAGCTCACGTGGTTACTCGTAGTGTTAACCAACTTGCTGACAGAACTCGTAAGTTTTTAAAAGAAAATGGTTTAAGCTTTAAGGATATTAAGACTTTTTCAACTCCACGTCGTTTAACGATTTTAGTTGAAGATTTAGCTGAAAAACAAGAAGATATTGATGAAGTGAAAAAGGGCCCTGCTAAGAAGATTGCTCAAGATACTGATGGCAATTGGACAAAAGCTGCTCAAGGATTTGTCGTGGTCAAGGTATGACTACTGATGACATTTACTTTGAAGAGCTTAAAGGCACTGAATATGCATATGTTCATGTTCAAAAAGAAGGTAAAAAAGCCAGCGATATTTTGCTTGGAATGAGCGATATTATTAAGGCTATGACTTTCCCAACCAAAATGCGTTGGGGATCAAATGACTTTGAATTTGTTCGTCCTATTCATTGGCTTGTATCATTATTTGGTAGTGATGTGATTCCTGTTGAAATTTTAGATATTACTGCAGGTCGCAAAACTGAAGGTCATCGTTTCTTAGGTGACTCTGTAGTTTTGGCTAATGCTGATGATTATGAAGATGCCTTGAAAAACCAATTTGTAATCGTTGATGCTAAAGAACGTAAAGATATGATTGTGCGTCAAATTGATGAATTGGTATCTAAGAATAACTGGCAAGTAAAAGAAGATAAAAACTTACTCGAAGAAGTTACCAATTTAGTTGAGTATCCAACTGTTTTTAGTGGTAGCTTTGATGAAAAATACTTACAAATTCCGGACGAAGTATTAATTACTTCAATGAAGGACAATCAACGTTACTTTGAAGTTTATGATCAAGATGGTAAGCTTATTAACCACTTTATTGCTGTTAGAAATGGTAATAAGGATTATATTGATAACGTTATTTCTGGTAATGAAAAAGTTCTTGTTGCTCGTTTAGATGATGCTCAATTCTTCTATGATGAAGATAGTAAGTATCCTCTCAGCTCACTTCGTTGATAAACTTAAGAATGTTTCATTCCATGATAAAATTGGTTCAATGGCTGAAAAGATGGAACGAGTTCGGATTATTGGTAACTATTTGGCTAAAAAGTGGAACTTAGATGAAAATGTTGTCAATGATTTTGATCGTGCCGCTGAACTTTACAAATTTGACTTAGTTACTCAAATGGTAGGAGAATTTGCAGAACTTCAAGGTGTAATGGGAATGCATTATGCACGTCTTGCTGGTGAAGACGAAGAAGTTGCTGTCGCAATTAAGGAACACTACATGCCAGCTACTGCTGAAGGTCCTCTTCCTGAAACTACTGTTGGGTCATTATTGTCAGTAGCAGATAAGCTTGATACAATTATTACATTCTTTGGTGCAGGTATGATTCCATCCTCATCCAATGACCCATATGCTCTTCGTCGTTATGCATATGGTATTGTAAGAATTTTATTGAATCAAAAATGGTCATTACCATTTAACGAAGTTTTACCTGAAATTGTTGATTTAATTGATGGTAAAACTCCAGCTAAACTTCCAAAGGAAGGCGAAGAGGATCAAGAAATTGCACTCTTTATTCGTGACCGTATTAAGCAATACTTACAAAAGAACGACTTTAAATATGACGTAATTGATGCAGTTTTGGCTTCAAGTCAACAAGATCCAAGTCAAATTTTAGCTGCTGCTAATGTATTAGGACTTCACCACGATGATCCAGAATTTAAGCCAGTTGTTGAAAGTTTGACTAGAATTGACAATATCTTGAAAAAAGCTAAATTTAAAGGTCAAATCAAGATTGATGAAGATCTATTTGAAGATGCTAGTGAAAAAGAATTATATGCTGGTGTTCAAAACTTACAAGAAATGAAAGACTTAGCAGATCTTTACCAAGGTTTTGTTCAATTACAACCAGTAATTGATAACTACTTTGAAACTAATATGATTATGGCTAAAGATGAAAAAGTTAAGAATAATCGTTTAGCACAATTAGCACAAGTAAGTGTACTTGCAGATAGACTTGGTGATCTTAGCCAATTAGTTATTAAATAATAGAAAATAGGTGATATGATGGCTGGTTTAATTCCAGAAGATTTTATTTCGGAAGTGCGTAACAGTGTAAATATTGTTGACGTAATCAGCCAATACGTTTCACTTGAAAAGAAAGGCAAAGACTATTTAGGTCTTTGCCCTTTTCATCAGGAAAAAACACCATCATTTACAGTTAATGAAGAGAAACAATTCTTTAAATGTTTTGGGTGTGGAAAAGGTGGAAATGTTTTTAAATTTTTAATGTATAAGGACGATTTATCTTTTCCTGAAAGTGTTGAGGCTGTTGCACAATTTGCACATATTCCTATGCCTTCTGGATATGGAAATAATAATCTGGTTCAAAAAATGTCCCCGTTGATGCAAATGCATAAAGATGCTGCAGAATTTTATCATCGAGTTTTAATGGTGATGAATGCAGGGGAACCAGGAATGGAATATGCTCGTAAACGTGAACTATCTGATGAGGTTTTAAAGCATTTTAATATTGGCTATGCCCCTAATCAAGAAAATTTATTATTAACATTTTTAACAGATAAAGGTTATTCCAATGATGATTTAGCAAAAAGTGGACTTTTTGTTCAAAGTGAAGATGGAAGACTTTTTGATCGTTTTAGAGACCGATTAATGTTTCCGTTAGGGGATGAAAGTGGAAGAACAATTGCTTTTTCCGGTCGTCGTTTATCAAATAATACCAATGAAGCAAAATACATTAATAGTCCAGAAACAGAAATTTTTACTAAATCAAAGGTACTTTTTCATTTTGCGGAAGCTAAAAAAAGTGTACGTGAAGAAAAGCACTTAATTTTGTATGAAGGTTATATGGATGTTATTGCAGCCTATAAAGCAGGTATAAAAAGCGGTATTGCTTCGATGGGTACAAGTTTGACAGACCAGCAAATATATATGCTGCGACGAATCACTAACAATATCATAATTAATTATGATGGTGATGATCCAGGAATCCATGCTGAAGAGCGAGCAGTGAATTTATTTGAAAAAACTGCCAATTTTAATTTAGGAATAGTAGTCTTACCAGAAAAATTAGATCCTGATGAATATGTTAAAAAATATGGTGCGGACCAATATCACAAAGAAATTGCTGGAGCATTAAGTTCAACAGAGTTTTTTTTAAAACGTTTAGCAGAAAAATACAATTTAGATAATGAACGTGATAAGATTACTTATTTGGATGAAGCTGTTAAAGAAATTGCTAAAAGAATGAATCCAGTTGAACAGGATATTTATATTAATCGGTTAGCTTCAGAACAAAATGTATCAGCACGTGCTTTAAAGGCAAATTTAGTTAGAGAAAATAGACGTCTTCGGACTGCTAATAGACATAAAAATTCTAGATACTCAGATGCTTTTTATCAAGAAGATAAAACAATCCCAGAAGTTTTAGATAAGCCTGCTGAAAAAATTGATAAAGTCCAGCAACGTTTGATATTCTTATTTATTCATTCTTCAGCTGCACGAAAATATTTAATGAATAAAAAATTTCTTTTTCCAAGTGACAACTATGCTCAAGTTGCAGAATTATGGCTTCAATTTATGGAAACACATGAAAATTGTTCTATAAGTGAGTTTTTAGATTTTGTTCCTGAGCAATTACAGAGTATAATAGTAAGTGCTGAAATGACAGATATGCCTAAGGAAACTTCTGATGAAGAACTTGAAGAACAACTTACTGCATTGAAGAAGCGCAAAATCAATTTAAAGCTGAATAAGCTGCAACAAGAACTAGAGGATGCAAAGCGCAAGTCTGATGATGATAAGATTCTTCAATTAATGAGTCAAGTTTTGGCTTTAAAAAGGGACTTAGGCTAGAAGGAGGCTTTTTTAGTGGTAGAAAAGGGAACCGAAACACAAAAGCCATCTTTAGATAAGATGGTTAAAGAAGTCGTTAAAGATGTGAAGAAAAGCAAAACAATTACAGAGCAGGATTTTACTGACCGTTTAATTAAGCCTTATAATTTACAAGGTAAGGCCGTAGATCAATTAGTTCAAGAATTTGAAGACAATGGAATTAGTATTGTTGATGAAAATGGTGAACCTTCAAAATTAGCTTTAAAGAAGCAAAAAGACGTTGAGAAGGCTGAATTAAAAGATATGTCAGCACCTTCAAGCGTAAGAATGAACGATCCAGTCCGGATGTATTTGAAGGAAATTGGACGTGTTCCATTATTAAATGCAGATCAAGAAATTGCTTTAGCAAAAAGAATTGAATCTGGGGATGAAGAAGCTAAACAAGAATTAGCTGAAGCTAACCTTCGTTTGGTAGTTTCAATCGCTAAGCGTTATGTAGGACGTGGAATGAGCTTTTTAGACCTTATTCAAGAAGGTAATATGGGACTTATGAAAGCTGTAGATAAGTTTGACTATCGTTTAGGATTTAAGTTTTCAACTTATGCAACTTGGTGGATTAGACAAGCAATTACTCGTGCAATTGCTGACCAAGCTAGAACAATTAGAATTCCAGTTCACATGGTTGAAACAATTAATAAGTTGATCAGAATTCAAAGACAACTTTTGCAAGATCTAGGAAGTGAACCAACTCCAGAAGAAATTGGTGCCGAAATGGATATGCCAACTGACAAAGTTCGTGAAATCTTGAAGATTGCACAAGAACCAGTTTCTCTTGAAACACCAATTGGTGAAGAAGATGATTCTCATCTAGGTGACTTTATCGAAGATAAGGATGCAACTAGTCCTGAACAACATGCTTCATATGAATTGTTAAAAGAACAACTTGAAGAAGTACTTGATACTTTAACTGATCGTGAAGAAAATGTTTTGCGTCTTCGTTTCGGACTTGATGATGGTCGTACGCGTACTTTAGAAGAAGTTGGACGAGTATTTGGTGTTACTCGTGAACGTATTCGTCAGATTGAAGCAAAAGCTTTGCGTAAGCTTCGTCATCCAAGTCGTTCTAATCAATTACGTGACTTTTTAGATTAAAAAGCAAGTAAAAAAGCGTTTGAGTGTTGATATGCACCCAAACGCTTTTTATTTATCTTTTTTTGCTTCTGCTATATTATCTTCAATAATTTTCATTGGATTAAGCCACGTGTCATTATTTTTCCACCAGTTGCCACATGGATCACCATGTTTATCAATGTAATGTTTATCGGTTTTTGTTACTCCTAAGTGAATATGAGAACCTGTAAGTTTTCCTATTTTTTGACCTAGTTTAACATGTTGACCTTTTTTGACATAAATATCTGTAATACTTAAAAAACCTTCTTGATAAATTTCTACATAGCCATCTTTACTAATAATCCAAACGTACAATCCCATACCTGGGCGGTATTTTACTTTGTGAACTGTACCTTCATGAACTGCTAAAACAGGTGAGTGTCCAACTTCGGAAAATCCAAAATCATAACCATCATGAAAGTAACTTTTTTTATCAGGTCTTCGTAAAATATCAGTTTCACCGAATTTTTGTCCGCTCTTGAATTTTATGTTTTTATGATAAAGTCGTTCAAATGGATAGCCCCAGGTAACTTTATGGGGCGTTTTCTTCTTGAGCTTTTTAACTTTTTTGGTAGTGGTCTGATGATTAGTGCCCAAAAATGTTTTTTTGGCTAATGGAGCACAAGCAAATAAGATAATTGTAACAAAAGCGACAATGAATAATATCTTTCCTGTTTTTTTCATTAGAAAACTTCATCTCGCTTTCCATCTAAAATGTGTTCACTTAAATTATCATTAAAATAAATTGGTAGGTCATGATCAAAATTATAGGCAAGTTTATGATTTTGCAATTCATCTTTTGTCATCCAATAAAGGTCTCCTTCATCAGAAGCCTTAATATTTCCACTAAATTGAGTTGCAATATAGAAAAATACTAAGTAGCGTTGATCATTTCTATCAAAAAATTGCTTAACACCTATTAAATGTGGATTTTTGATAGTTAAACCGGTCTCTTCTTTGATTTCACGAATAACTGAATCGTGAAAAGCTTCATGTTTTTCAACATGACCACCAGGAAAAGTTAATCCAGGCCATGTTTTATCATTTCTATTTAAAACCAATATTTTGTCTTTATTTTTAATCATACACATATTGGTTAGTGTAACTGATTCTGTTCTATCCATTTTTTATCCCATCTTTCTTTTGTCGATTATAGCAAACTTCGTTTAACTAGTTACAAAAAATGTAAATAAAATTTTAAAATTTGGTTATTCCTAATAAAAGTAAGGTACACTTATAATAAGAAAAAACAAAGGTGAGGAAAATATGAATTTACGTTTGAATACTTTAGCCAAAATGGTTGATTCCAATACTCGTGTTGCTGATATTGGAACTGATCATGCTTATTTACCAATTGAATTGGTGAAAGAAGGAAAAATAAGTTTTGCTATTGCAAGTGATATTGCTGCAGGACCTTTACAAAATGCAAAAGCTGATATCCAAAAAGCTGGTCTTCAAGACAAAATTGAAACTAGATTAGGAGCAGGTCTTGAAACAATTAAGCATGAGGATAAAATTGAAACTGTGGTGATAGCTGGAATGGGAGGTAAGTTGATGTCTCAAATATTAGAAGACGCTTACCAAAGAGGCTTTCAGTTTAAAAATTTGGTTTTAGAGCCCAATATTGGTGAACCTGGGGTTAGAAGTTGGCTAATGAATCATGAGTATAAGATTTTAGATGAAGACTTAATTGCAGAAGCTGGACATACTTATGAATTGATAAAAGCTGAATTAGTTAAAGAAAAGGTTCAATTAACTGAAAAAGAGATTTTCTTTGGTCCACTTATTCTAAAAGAAAAAAATTCTGTATTTTATCAAAAGTGGCAGGGACAATTGAATTATTATAAAAAACTGCTTGTCAATTTAAATAAGGCCAGGCAAAAAGATAGTGAAAGAATTGAACAAGTAGAAAGAAATATTGAATTAATTAAAGGAGAAATCAATGACTAAAGTTAAAGATATTGTAGCTAACTTAAGAGAAAAGTTTCCTGAAGATATTGCAAGCAAAGGTGATCCTGTAGGGATGCAAATCGGGGACCTTAATGCTTCTGTTACTAAAGTAATGACAACTTTAGATGTGAGACCTCAAGTAGTAGATGAAGCAATTGAAAAAGGAGTAGACTTCATTGTTAGTCATCATCCAGTTATGTTTCGTCCTGCAAAAAATCTGGATTTTAGCAATCCTCAATATGCTATGTATGGCAAAATTATAAAAAATGGAATAACTGTTTATTCAATCCATACTAACTCTGATAAGGCGCAAGATGGCTCGAGCGACTGGCAAGCTGAAGAACTTGAACTAACAGATGTTGAACCATTTGCGTTAGATGATGATGGAATTGCAATTGGGCGAAAAGGTCGTCTACCAAAACCAATGTCAGCTTATGACTTTGCTTACTATGTTAAAGAAAAAATGAATATAAAAATGGCAAGGTTAATTACAGCAGATGATAAAAAGCAAATTTCTACAGTTGGATTTATTTGTGGTGATGGAGGCAAATATTGGCATAGGGCAGTAGAAGAAAATCTTGATGCGTTTATTACAGGGGATATTTACTATCATGTAGGCCATGATATTGTTTCTTCCGGCTTAACGGTGGTGGATCCAGGTCATTATACAGAAAAATTTTTTAAGTATAAAGTTTATGAATTACTTGAAAAGTGGAATAATGAAGATAATTGGAATATTGGAGTTGAACTTTCTGAAGTATCAACTAATCCATTTCAAGATTTATTTTAATTAAAAAGGAGAAATTTTATGGAATATCCAAATTTACTACCACGATTTTTAAAATATGTAAAAGTTAATTCCCGTTCTGATGAGCATTCAGATCGTTTTCCATCAACTGAACGTGAAGAAAAGTTTCAAAAAGATGTTATTATGAAAGACTTAGAAGAATTAGGTCTAAATGATATTCATTATAATCAAAAAGCTGGAAGCGTAATTGCTGAAATACCTTCAAATGTTGACTGGGATGTACCAGTGATGGGATTTTTAGCTCATTCAGATACTGCAGACTTTAACTCAGAAAATGTTAAACCACAAATTCATGAAAATTATGATGGAAAAAGTAAAATTCAATTAGGCGATTCAGAATTTTATTTAGATCCCAAAATTTTTCCTAATTTAAAAAAGTATAAAGGACAAACTATTATTACGGCTTCTGGTGATACTTTACTTGGTGGAGATGACAAATGTGGTGTATCAGAACTTGTAACTTTTGCAGAATATTTGCTAGCTCATCCCGAAATTAAGCATGGTAAAATCCGTCTTGCCTTTACTCCAGATGAAGAAATTGGAACTGGTGCAGAACACTTTGATGTTGAAGAATTTGGAGCTGACTTTGCTTATACTGTTGATGGTGAAGCACCAGGAAAACTCGACTGGGGTACTTTTTCTGCAGCTCAATTTGGCTTAGATATTCAAGGAGTTAATGTACACCCAGCAGTTGCTAAGGGCCAAATGATTAATGCTATTCAAGTAGGGATTGATTTCCATAATCAATTGCCTGAACATGATCGCCCTGAAGAAACCGAAGGACGTGAAGGCTTCTTCCATTTGATGAATTTTGATGGAACTGTTGATAATGCTCACTTAGATTATATTATTCGTGATTTTGAACGAGATGGACTTGAAAAGCGTAAGAATTTAGTTAAGTCAATTGTAGATAAAATGAATAAAGAATTTGGGTCTGAGAGAATTAAGTTAAAGATGTGGGACCAATATTACAATATGGCCGATGAATTGAAAAAGCATATGGATATTGTAAATTTAGCAAGGGATGCATATAAAGCAGAAGGTCTTGAAATTAATGAGGATCCTGTTCGTGGTGGTACTGATGGTTCACAATTGACTTACATGGGTCTTCCATGTCCGAATATCTTTGCTGGAGAAGAAAACATGCATGGTCGTTATGAATATACTGTTCTTGAATCCATGTATAAAACAGTGGATGTAATGATTAAAATGGCGGAGTTAAACGCAGAACGTAATAAATAGTGAAACAAAATTGCAATAAAATTTTATAATTAGTTAGATATCCACAGTTTGACTAATGCCTATTGTTCAAGCAATGAAAGCACTTTTTGAAAAATGCTTAAAAGTTATACACTCATAGTGTTAATTTAAAAAAGCGAGCTATAAATCCTTATATATAAAGGAATACGGCTTGCTTTTTATTTTTATCTATAAAAATAACACATTGTGAAACAATATAAATTTGTTAAAAAACTTGATTAATGTATAAAAAAATAATATCATAATACTGTAATAGATTAATAATACAGTAAACAGAAGGTGATTAAGTGGAATTTAAAGACAATATTCCAATTTATCTACAAATTGAGCAGTATCTTTATAGACAAATAGCCATGGGTGAACTAAAAGCTGGGGAAAAAATTCCATCAGTTAGAAAACTCGCCCTGCAATTGACTGTAAACATAAATACAGTTCAAAGAGCTCTACAACAAATGAATGATAGAGGTATTCTTTACACAAAACGTGGAGAAGGAAATTTTGTAACTGAAGATACAGAGCTTTTGGAGGATACTAAAAAGTCATTAATTAATAATGAACTTGATGAGTTTATCCAAAATATGGCAAAACTAGGAATAAGTGGTGATGAATTAGTAAAGGTTTTGCAGGAATATTTAAAGGAGGAAAATAATGGATAAGTTGTTAACAATTAAGAATTTGACTTATAAAAAGAACCAACGAGTAATTTTGCATGATGTTGATCTAAGCTTATCATCTGGCAAAATTATAGCACTTCTTGGAGAAAACGGTGCAGGAAAAACCACTTTAATGCGTATTATAGCTGGTGTAGCCAAAAACTATAAAGGAACAGTAGATTTGGCAGGCAGCACAAATGAAGCTGAGAGAAAGGCAAAATTGTCTTTTACAGATGGTTTAACCGGTTTTAGTGATTCAACTAAAATATCAGAAATTGTTAAATTTTATCAAAATATTTTCAATGATTTTGATACTAATGAATTTGAACAATTGCGTGAATTTATGAAGTTAAGCTTAGATATGAAACTTAGTCAATTATCTCGAGGAATGAGAGAAAAGTTGATTATTGCTTTGACATTTGCTCGTAAAGCAGACTTATATTTGCTAGATGAGCCTTTTGGCGGTATTGATGCAATGGCACGCAAAAAAATCATTAACTCCATTATTTTATGGAAAGATCCTAAGGCTACTATTTTGATTTCTGATCACTTTGTTAATGAAATTGCAACTTTACTTGATGAAGTAGTCATTGTAAAGAACAAGACAATATTGGAACATAAATCAGCTGATGAAATTCGTTCACATCATAAGAGTATTGAAGAATACTATGAAGGATTATATGAAGAGGATGATGATTAATTATGACAAAGTCATGGACCTTATTTAAGCAATTATTTAAACAAAAGTCTAAAACAGCATATTTATTGATTATTATTCAATTAATTGCAGCTTTTGTAATAACTTTATTTGGAATATTTAATTCTGAAGGAATGGATCAGGCTGAGTTTATTGGTGTGCCAATGCACGATAAGTTGTTAATTTATATGATTACATTTGTTATAAGCTTTTTAGTACTTAGTATTTTTACTGACTTTGCATATTTTATTATGACAAGTTGGAAAAACGAAAAAATCAATCGAAGTCAAACTTGGCAACTTATCCCAATAAATTCTGAGAAGTTTTATGTAATAAATACATTATCATCATTTTTATCTTTTGTTTATCTATGTGTATTACAAGCTTTAGTTGGAATTATTGGAGCTATTACTTTTTATGTAGGATCAAATGAATTTCGAAAAGGGATAGCGGAATTAATTACTGCTATGAATAAAGAACATGTATGGTCACAAATTGATTGGGGATTAATTGGAGAAGAGTTTATTTTAGTTCTTTTGCTGGGTCTTGCTTGGTATATAACCGTTAGTTTTTATCACTTTATTACTCGAACAATTATTGATTTCTTGCCTGATAAAGCTGCAAGATTAACAGCTATCATTGTAAGAATAGTAATGCTTATATTGGTGATTTGGCTTTTAATTGAATTTTTAAATATAACGTTTGCAATTTATGAAAGTCGTTTTATCAATCCTGGTCTGGGAACTGATATAGGCATTGCAATTGCTAATTTTGCAATATTCGATATTATTTTTGGAGGAATAAATATCGCTTTATTTAAGAAGTTCGTTGAAGCCAAAGGGAATAGATAGGAGAAAATATATGGCTGATTTTAAATCAGTTTTTAAGCAAATATTCAATCAGAAGAAAAAATATATTTATCTAGTATTGCTGGTTCAATTATTTGCTGTAGTTTTTATGACTGTTTTTATGATTATAACTAATCATGTTATAGCTGATGGAACATTTTGGACAATATTCATTGCTGGTCGATATGGTACATGGTGGGAATTACCTTTTGGATTAATGATATCTTTGTCTATTATTGCAGATATTATTTTTGCTGGAATAATGGCATGGCAAAATGAAAAGATAAATTCAAGTCAAACTTGGCACCAAATACCTATTTCTGATAATAAACTTTTAATAGCTAATTTTTTATCAAGTATGGTTGCTTGTGCATGTATTTTCATTATTCAGATTATTATAACCTGTGTATGTTTGATTCCTACAACAACCTATGAAAACAAGAATATTTTTGTTGAAATTTGGAATGGCTTAGGAGTTGGAACAAATAATTTTAATTATTTGCTTAATGAATTGTTATTAATTGCTAGTTTAGCTTTTATAGTTTTTGCTTTTGTAAGCTTTGCTAATTTATCTTCACGTACAATTATGGAAGTGCTACCAATTAAAAGTAGTGGTTGGATTAGAATGCTTATAATTATTATTTTAGTTATTTTAGCAGTTTATATTTATATTTCAGTTGATAGTCAAATTAAAAATTATTTGTCATTTTATTATAATCAAAAACATAGTGTATATATTCAAGAAATAATGCCATTATGGATAACACTGTTGGAAGTACTAGGTGCAGGTATTATTTGTGCTAGTTTATGTTTTATATTAATTAACAAATATGTGGAACCAAAAATAATAAATAGATAGGAGATGATATAGGTGATAAATTTCTTAGCTATTACTAAGCAAATGTTCAAGCAAAAAAGCAAATTTATATATTTAATTTTGCTTGTACAACTTATTGCTGTTATTGCTTCTTTAGTTTTTAATATTCAAACAATAGCTCAGGGAGAATTTCAAGAAATTCTGTATAATAATACAATTTTTACAACTGTATTGTTCGATGTAATATTTTTAGGAATAATGTGCTGGCAAAATGAAAAAATAAATTTAAGTCAAACTTGGCGACAAATTCCAATTTCTAGTACTAAATTTTACCTTGCAAATATTATGTCAACTTTAATCTGCTGTGTGTATATTTTTATAATTCAAATTATAGCTAATATTATTGTGACCGCTCCGAAAGTTACAAGAGTGTTTAATGATTTGATTGGATATGCAGATTATACGGCTAATTTTTGGAATAGGGGATTGATTTTTGGATTGTTTTTAGTATTAATTGTTATTACTATTTCAATGTTTGTCAGTTTTACCAATTTTTCAACCAGAGTTATTGTTGACTTTTTACCAATAAAAAATACTACATGGGTAAAAATGCTGGTAATGGGGATTTTAGTTATAATTGGTGTTTATGTAGGGATGCAAATTAATAGTCACTTTACCAATTTTATGGTTACAAATTTTACTCATTCAGTAATGATATATTCTAATATTGGGGAAGTCGGATCAATGCAAATAACTAATATTGAACTAGCTATCATTAGTTTGATTTTAGGAAGCTTAAACATTTGGTTAATTAATAAGTTTGTTGAAACTAAAATATAGAATTAAAAATAGAAGGATTGCTAAAAATGCAATTCTTTTATTTTTTTGCTTTAATTTTATAATAAATTGTTACTAAATTAAAATAAAAAACCAAAAAATAAAAGCAAACAAAAACTCCCTCAAAACGAGGGAGTTCTAACAACTAATTATTAGCTGCCATGTAATCATATAACTGATTTATTTCTTCAGCAGTAAATTCACCATCTCCAACTTTCATTGAATGAACTTTTTCTACTGAAAGGTGACTAGCAAATGCTAAGTCAGTATCATTAACGTGATGTTTAACTTGATAGTCAATAATAGCATTAGATAAATCTTCTTGATTCATATTGAAAATCTCCTTACAAGTTAATTTTAACTAAAAACTCCAAAAAATAAAAGATTTAAGTTTATTTAAAATGTACGGATTTGATTGAGAGGCCAATAACGGAGCTTTACTTCGCCAATTAGGGCACTTCGTTTTACAAAGCCAAAATATCGTGAGTCTTTCGATACATCACGATGATCTCCCATTACAAAATAGCTATCTTTAGGCACTCGTTTTTTCAAAGTAAAATTATTTGTGTATAACTCGCCTTCTTTATGAGCTTGCTCTTGTAATGCATTATGTAAATATGGTTCAGAAATCTGTTTACCATTAATATACATTTTATCGTTCTTAGAAGTTACCATGTCTCCAGGCATACCGATAATACGCTTAATATAAAGTGCATTTTTTTGGTCCGGAGCTTTTAAAATGACAACATCGTTTCTCTTCGGCGTAAAATGTCTTACCGCAATTAACCTATCGTTATTTTCAAAAGTAGGTTGCATTGATGGTCCAGAAACAGTTTCATTTGATAAAACAAAACTAAATACAAGATAGTAGATGCCAATCAAAATGGCAAACATAATTACGACATCTAGTATAAATTTACCTAGACTTTCGTCTTCTTCAGTCTTCTTATTTGATTTTTTTGTCATAAAACCTCTCCTTATATCATACTGATTATTATTATAACTGATTTATCGTTCAGTGAATGGTAAAATCATTTATAGGTATTAAGAAATGACAAAATTTATAAAAAAAATTAACACAATTAATGAAAAAATAGATAATAGAATAGTGCAAGAGCAGGTAAAAGAGTTAAATAAAATAGTGAAAACTGTTGCTTTAAAACAAGTCCTAGCAAAAGCACCTGATCGCTTAGGCTTATATCCTGATGAAATAGAAGAAATAGTGAACAATAATTTTAAAGATGTAAAAACAATAAATCATTTATTAAACAGTACAAGACAATTTTTATCATTAAAATTTGGAATATGGTCTTTGCCCAATTTAACTACTGCAAAACTAATAAGAAAGGAATTTAAAATTAAAACAGCTGTTGAAATTATGGCAGGAAACGCATATTGGACTAAAGCATTGAATGAAGCAGGAATTCAAACTATAGCAACGGATTCATTAGAATGGGCAAAGACTTCATCAACCGGACAAAACCAATTCTCTCGTGTTGAAAATTTAAGTGCTACAGATGCAATAAAAAAATATAACAAGGTAGATTTAATATTTTGTTCGTGGTCGCCTAATTTTGGCAGAAGTGACTTAGAAGTAATTAATACATGGAAAAAGTATAATCCTCAAGCTCACTTATTGTTTGTTGGTGAAAAAAATGGAGCAACGAATTCACCAGATTTTTGGAAATTAACCCACTTTAAAAAAACTCCAGAACTTGCTAAAATTAATCAGTCCTTTGTTAGTTATGATTTTATAGATGAAAAGATATTTGAAATAGATGAATTATAAAAAAATACTATTATTATTTGTTATATTTTTAAGTCTTCTAGGGATTGGAGCTGTTTTATCTAATGTTCAATCAAGAGAAGCAAATCAATTATTAGAAGCTCATGGGCTTAGTAACAATACTAGATATATTAATATTAATAATAAGCAAAATATTGGCGAATTTTTACAATATTTAAATAAAACCTTTCATAATAAAAAGATACAATTACACTTAGATAATAAGATTCAAAAAAATCAAGTATTAGTATGGGCAAATCATAGTGTAATTACTGTTCCAACTGAAACCGGACGGTATTTTGTACCGGATGATTTTAAGGGACAGGTTTCTTTTGCTATTTTAGGTCCAGACACAAAAATAAAAACTTTACATGCGCAAGGTAATAGTTACGTTTTATGGAATAAAAGATATTATTCTGTTATTGGTAATTTAAAACATTACCATCAAATGGATCAAACTAAGTATTATTTAAGCACAGGAATAAATCAGCCTACTGCTCAAGAAAGAATTAAAAACTATCAAATTGTTATTGATAGTAATACTAAAGTAATTAATCAGATTGCCAAACATTATCATGTTTCAGTTCATACACCTGAATTTGTTAAGAAGCATCAAATTCATCGACTATCTGTAATCAATGAAATATTAATGATTATTGGATATTGGCTAGTTATTGCAATATGTAATATGATATTGGCGCTTGTAAATTGGCGTCAAGCTAGAAGAACAAACTTACGAGACAATTTAATGAAAATTTGGCTAATAAATAGAAGTCTGAGACTATTATTAATAGAAGGAATCGTTACTTTAGCAGCATATATCTTTTTGTGCTGGAGAGCATTTTTTTCAAAGACAGACCATTTGGTTGAACTACTTATTTTAAGTTTTATTGCAATGATTCTTAGTTATGGTTTAGAAATTATAATTTTAAAAAGAAGGGAAAATATTAGTGCTTAAATTATCTGTTGAATTTAAAGAAAAGTATAAAAATTTACTTGGGGAAAAGGCAGCAGAAAAGATGTTTGCTGCAATGAATGATAATAGTAAAAAAGCATTTCGCATTAATCCATTAAAAAAAGTAAAAGTATCATATCCTTTAAATGAAAGAGTTCCTGATTTAAGTAATGGATATTATGGAGAAATTTCAGGAAATGATCCTGAATGGGTAAGTGGAAGTGTTTATTCACAAGATCCTTCAGCAATGTTTCCTGCTCATATTGCTAACGTAAAGCCAGGAGAAAAAGTTCTTGATTTATGTGCAGCTCCAGGTGGAAAAAGTACAGGATTAGGAGAAGCATTAAAAGGAAAAGGAGTTCTTGTAGCAAATGAAATTTCTACTAGTCGAGCAAAAATTTTAAGAGAAAATATTGAACGTTGGGGTATTACAAATGCTTTAGTAACAAATGCAAGCCCTGATGAATTAGTTCCGTATTTTAAACAATATTTCGATAAAATATTAGTTGATGCTCCATGTAGTGGAGAAGGAATGTTTAGAAAAAATCCTGAGGCCATTGAATATTGGTCACCTAATTATGTGGAAACTTGTAAGTTAAGACAACAAGATATTTTAACTGCTGCTATTAAAATGTTAAAACCAGGTGGAAAAATAATTTATTCAACTTGTACTTTTTCACCTGAGGAAGATGAACAAATTGTAGAGTGGCTAGTAAAATCTTATAGTATGCAAATTTTACCAATCGAAAATATTACCTCAACTAAAATTAGTTATGGTCATCCTGAATGGGGAAGCAATAATTCTGAATTAACTAAAACTTTACGTTTTTGGCCACAAGATGATTTAGGAGAAGGACAATTTGCAGCATTACTTAAGTTGCCAGATAGTAAGACTGAAACAAAAACAGGTTCAAAAAAGAAAAAGAAACAGAAGAAATCAAACTTTGCTTTAACTAATTCTGATAAAGACTTAATAGACAAAGTTTTAAAAAGGTTTACTTTGCCAGTTCCTCTAGCCAATTGGAAAGAGGAAGCTTTAGTTAGAAATAATCATGTTTTCATTCCTGTTATCAATCCTATAGAGATTAAAGGATTAAAGATATTAAATAATGGTGTTGAACTAGGAATATTAAAGAAAAATCGTTTTGAACCAGGACACCAATTAGCAGAAGTTCTAGGACAAGATAAACAAACAGAAGTTATTGACTTAACTAGTGAAGATGAATTTTTAAGTTACTTACATGGCGAAACTATTCAAGTTAATAGTCCGCTTAAAGGTTTTGTTTTAGTAAGTTATAAAGATATGATTTTTAGTTTTGGAAAAATTGCAGGTAAAACTCTCAAAAATTTTTATCCAAAAGGACTACGACTTTTGAAAAAATAAAAAGCAGCTCAAATGAGCTGCTTTTTTACAATATAAAATATTATGTTAAATAAGTTGGTCGATGATATTTTTTAAAGAAAAATCATAATAACTTTTAACTTGTGGTAATTCGCTTAAGTTATTGCAACCATAGATCGCTAAAAGTCCAGCAAGTTCTTCTTTCCAAGCATGAATTTCATTAAAAAGACCATCTTCGCCATTTTCCATGTATTCTTGTAAAAATTTATTAGCTACTCCGACATATTTTCCGCCTAAGACAAGTCCTTTAAGTACATCTAGTGGATTACGCACACCACCAGAAACAATAAATTCTAGGCCTGCTTTTTGAGCTATACGAGCAGTTACCACAGTAGGAAGCCCTAAGTCTTCTAAATAAGAAACATCTCGATTATTTCTTCCATTTTCAATTTCAGCAAAATTCGTTCCGCCACTCCCAGCAACATCTATTAGAGTAATATTTTCACTTTTGAGAAGTTGTATAGCAGAAGCATCGATTCCAAAACCTACTTCTTTCACTATAATTGGAACAGTTATCCCTTGTCGAAGTTCACGAATATTATTGATCCATTTAAAATTTCGATCACCTTCAGGCATTGAAATTTCTTGAACTGCATTTATATGGATTTGTAAGGCATCTGCTTGAAGCTCATTAATAATAGTTTGAGCATTTTTTAGAGGAGTTAATGGATTAATATTTGCAATTAATACTCCATTGGGGTTTTCCTCACGTGCAATATAAAAGCTATCTAGTTGTTCATGCTCGCTTACTAAGATACTAGCAGAGCCAAGTGCTAAAGCGATGTTCTCTTTAGCTGCAACTTTTCCTAATACTTGGTTAACTTTATAAGATTTTTTTGAACCACCAGTCATTGCATTTATAAAAAATGGAGCAGAAACAACTTTGTTAAACATTTTAGTTTTAATTGAATCTATATTTACCACGCTTTCAGGAAGAGCTGGGCGTACTAAATGCATCTGATCAAAACTGTTTTTCTTTTTTTCATCAAAAAACATCTGAGCTAATGTCAGATGTTCTTCTTTTCTCTCAGATCTAATTGACATAAATTACCTTTTGTTAATTAATAAAAAGTTATCTGGTGAACATGTAAATTTAATGGAAGGATACCATTATTTTTCCATTCTTTTTCTAAGGCATCCCCATCAGTATGCTCATTCATAATCACAATTCCGCAATCACCATTTCCTGCACCAGAAGTCTTAGAAGCTCCTCCAAACTTTTCAGCAATATTAATTAATTTGGATAGGCGAGGAATCTCAATAGCGATTTGATTAATTTTCGCAAAGTGTTGCAAAAGACCTCTATTTATGCGAATTTGTTTTTGAATTGTATTAATATCATTATTTTCAAAACCAGCTATCATTTTTAATACACATTCACGTGAATTAATGAGAAACTTTCGATATTCATCATTTAAAAATTTCTTATTCGCATTAGTTTCATCGACTAATCGTGAAGTAGAAGCTGGTTGCTGACTCCAACCAATTAAGAGTTTCATTCCAACTGGTGGAATAAGAAGCTGAACCTTTAAACCAGGCCATGCCTCACTGACCACTTCAGATAAGGATTTAGTAGCTAGTTCTTGTTTTAACCAATTTTTATCAAATGTTTGATAAGCTAGCCAACCACCATAAACACTAGCAGCAATATCACCAGCACTACCATTTCCTTGAACTGAGTAATGAGAAATAGCAGATAGCTTATAAATCAACTCATTATCGAGTTCTACGCCATAAAAACGTAAAATAGCTTTCACAACAGCAACAGTAACAGCAGCACTGGAGCCTAAACCGTATTTTTTACCATCTGCTGAATCAAGATCAGAATTAACATGTAAATCATAAACATTCATAGGAATATTTTGTTCAATACAATATTGTTCTGTATAGGAAATAGCAGACAAAATATATTCAAATGGATTGTCTCTGTTGTCAATTACCATCTTGGAGCCTTGACGCACCCAATGGATAGAATCCTGGGAATATTGCTTAGAGTGGATAAGACCTGTACCTGTTTTATTTTCAGTGATTGAAACACGTACAAATTGATCCACTGCAACCAAAATTGCAGGACAATCTTGTTCTAAAACTGCATATTCTCCGGCGATATATAATTTCCCGGGGGCTTTTTCTGTTATCAAAAGATTTTAACCCTCTAATCTAATTAAGTTTTAAATACAATAATTAATCCAAATATGAAACTCCTGGACCAAAACTTGCATCGATTATAGTAACATTATTAAAAGAAGACTCAAAGCGTTGTTTGATATCTTTTACATTTCTTAACTGACATAGAACCTTCACATTAGGACCTGCGTCAATAGTGTAGTAGCATTCAATTCCTTGAGTTCGCATATTTTCAACAAGTTTAATTGCTTTGATAGTATCTGGTTCAAAATAAGTGAAAGGAGGTTGAGCCGACAAATTAACGGCATGCATTTCACTAGCATTTAATTCAGCTAAACTTCCTAACTTAGTAAAATCTTCATCCTTAATTGCCTGAATCATCTCATTTAATTCAGAATCGTTTTTTTGAATCCAAGTTTCAAAAAATGAAGAAGTTTGAGCAAGTTCCATCCCCTTAGTAGAAGAGATAGATTTTTGATTTTTATTCAATTCAATTGCCAATAAATGAAGGTCCATCTTTGGTTTTTCATCTAAACTATAGGCAAAAGAAGAATTGTCATCGCCCTTTTGCCAAATAGCAAAACCACCGTAAATTGAGCGGCTAGCAGAACCTGACCCCATACGAGCTAAGCGTGAAAGTTCTTTTTTGTCAACATTAATATTATAATAAGCACAAAATGCGCTTGCAAGTGCAGCAAATGCAGAACTAGAAGAAGCAAGTCCAGCAGCGGTTGGAACATGATTAATTGAAGAAACAGTGAAGTTATCGGTAATGTCATATTTTTTCTTAAGCATTTCTAAATATGAAAAAACACGTTTACTAGCATTAGAAGTTTGTTTTTCATTATTTAAATAGAAAGAGTTTTCCTCAGCTGCTTCAATAGAAGTATCAGTATAAAATTTATCAAGTGTCATTGACAGACTTGACATAAGAGGTAAACGCAATTTAGGGTCTTTTTTACCCCAATATTTAATCAAAGCAATATTAGTATGAGCACGAGCTGTTTTTTTCATTAAATTTCCTCAATCCAGTATCCATCAATTAATTCAGAGCTTTGTGCAGCAATTTTTTCAGCGATCTCTTGATTATCACAAAGAGCAAGCACAATACCACCTAAGCCGCCACCAGAAAGCTTAAAACCAAGAGCACCATTTTTAAGAGCAATATTTTGTAACTGGTTTATTCGTTCAGTAGCTAAACCAAAACTTGCAAGAATTTCTTCGGCTTCAGTAAAGTATTGACCAATAGATTTTCTATCGTGATTATGCCAAGATGCAATTGTTGCATCTGCTAAATTCCCTAAACGCTCAATCTTTTTATTTGCATCGACATTGGTTTCAAGTTGTTTCCTAACCATACCTACAGCTTCTTTAGTATTACCAAGTTCACCTGTATCCATAATAAGGAGGGTAGCATTTAATTTTTCCTCAAGTTTTTTAGGACCGTCTTCTTTATTAAAAAGCACTAGATAATCAGAATTGACAGTTGCTGCATCAAGACCAGAAGCTTTACCATGATTGATCATTTCAGCATGGTTAGTAATTTCCATAATTTTTGCTTCAGGTAAGTTTAATTGATAAAATTTATCCATTGCTCGAACTGTTGCTAAAGCTACAGTTGCACTTGAGCCAAATCCTCTTTCCATAGGAATTTCTCCAGTATAGGTAACTTTAACAGGAGCAGAAGAATTAGCCAATTCCATCATAGTTTTAACTACATATTTAATTCCATCATAGTCACTAGGCGCTTCAAAAAACGGACCATGATATTTTGCAGTATCCATCCAAGTTTCGTTGGATTTTTCTACATCAGCTTTGATATGTAGGGCAGTAATTGGCATAGCCAATGCATTCATTCCATAAACTACAGAGTGTTCCCCAATCAATATAACTTTTCCATGAGCTAAGAAACTCGACTTCATATTTTAACCATCCTTAAATGAGATTTAAAATTTAGAAAGGCACTCTTATGCTAAAATTAAAAACACAAGGAGCCAAGAACTAATGATTAAATTTATAACTGGTCGACAAACCGACCCATTACAAGAAAAAATTCTGGAAAAAGCTGTAGAAAACTACAAAAAACATCCAGAATCCGAAACTTTCATCATCGTTCCAAATCATATTAAGTTTACCACAGAAGTTAAAGCAATTAACAAACTTGCTATTTCAAATAAAAAATCTGAAGCTTCTGTTAAGAATTTACAGGTATTATCATTTTCACGTTTGGCATGGTTTTTCTTAAAAGAAGCAGAAGAAGGATTGCCAACTCAGCTTGATGATGCTGCAAGTGCAATGCTTTTAGAAAAAATCATAAACAATAAACGTGAGGAATTAGACCTTTTTAAAAATGTTAATATCAATACTGGATTAGTTAAACAAATTTATCAAAGTGTTTTACAAATTCATGATGGGAATTTAGACTTAGATGAAATTGATGAAAGTAATCTAGATTTAGAAACAAAAAGCAAAATTCATGATTTAAAAATTATTTATACTGCATTCTTAGAAGAGATTGCAGGTAAATTTTCTACTAAAAATGAAATTGCATTTCAATTAAATGAATTATTAGCTAATAAAAAAGAAGAACTTAGGGATAAAAGTTTTTATTTTACGGATTTTTCACATTTTTCATTGCAAGAAAGTCTAACAATCAAATTACTGATGAAATATGCAAAGAATGTAACAATTGCTTTTAAAACAAAAAATGGTGAGATAAATCCTAACTCGGAAGCTGGAGAGTATGATTATGTCATTCAAAAGACTATCAGTCGTTTGATCCATTATCTTCAAACCGAAAATATTGAGTATTCTATTGAATCTGAAGAAGTCAATTTCAATCCTTCTAAGCGAGAAATCTTGAATGGAGTATGGACACAAACTCTCCCTAGAACAGAAGAATTAAATCAAGTTCGATTAGTCAAAGCTGACTCTAGATATGCAGAAGCTTATTTTGTTGCGCATACAATTTATCAACAAGTTGCCCTCAGCAATTATCGTTATCAAGACTTTTTGATTTTAGCACCTAACTTGCATGAATATGAAACTTATTTAACCCCAATTTTGCGGCAAAATAATATTCCATTTTTTAACGATCTGCAGCAAGAAATGAAATATCACCCCGTAGTTGTATTAATTGAAAATTTAGCAAGTCTACTAGAGCATCCCTATAATACACAAAACTTAATCACTATCTTAAAGACACGTCTTTTAATTCCAGACTGGTATCCAAATGAACAAGCTTACCTTCATGATGTAGATGAATTAGAGAACTTTGTTTTAGCTCATGGTATTAATCATCAGCTATGGAAAAAGCCTTTTACGGATTTTATTGAAGCAGAGACTATCAAATTGGATAAAATGCCTGATGAAATCGCAAATATTGATAAGTTGCGACAATTTCTCATCGAAATAATTGATAAGATGTTTCAAAAAATCAATACTGAAACAAATAGTCAAAAAGCTATTACTATTTTCTTTAATTTTTTAATCAAAAATGGAGTATCAAAAAGACTAGAAAATTGGCGTGAAATTGCACAAGAATCTGGTGACTTGCAGCAAGCTCAACAGCCAGAGCAAGTCTGGGATTTATTAATCACTCTGTTAAAGGATTACTTGCTAATTAATCCAGATGAATTTCAAAGTAAGAACTTTTTCGATATGTTGATTAGTGGTTTTAGAGAAGCAAGCTTTTCTCAAATCCCATCAACTTTAGATGCAGTAAACATCTCTGAAATGGGAATGGTTCAAGCAGGTGATTATAAACAAGTTTTTATAATTGGAGCAACTAGTGGAAACTTGCCAGCTATTAAAAAAGATCCTAGCTTTTTAAGTACAGAAAACTTATCCGAATTAGCACAAGTTTTTGGTGATGATTCCTATATTGAAGATTCGCAGCAACTAAATAATTTAGATCAAAATTATCAGTTTGGAATGGCTTTGGCTTTAGCCCAAGATCACATTTATCTGTCATATCCCGTATTAAATGCATCAAATGAACAATTAGATCCCTCTCTTTATTATGAAAATTTAAAAAATTACGGTGCTCCAGAAATGTGGCAGCATGATTTACCAAAGAGTATCCAAAATACCTTATCATTTTTAACTAATGCCCAAGCAAGTCTAGGTTACTTAGGCTATTTAGAAGCCACTAATAATTCAAAAGTTCTTACCGATTTATTAGAGCTAACTAAAGAAAAAATCCCAGAAAAAACTAAGGCTGTTTTAAAAGCAACGGAGTTTGACAACACTCCCCAAAATATTGATAGTAAACTAGCACAAGAATTATATGGACAAAATTTAAATGCTTCTGTATCGCAATTAGAAACATTTTATCAAAATTCATATGAATACTTTTTAAATTATGGACTAAAACTTCGCAGACGCTCTGAAAATGAATTTGATGTTATTCAAGCCGGAAACTATTTCCATGAAACTTTTGATAGGCTAGTAAAAGAACTAAAGCAAAAGCATCTTAACCTAGCTAATATTGATAATATTGAGTTAGAAAAACTTCTTTATGAAGCTCGCGAAACCATGAAAAATGAAGGCAGATATAAGCAATTAATGAGTGATCCATTTAATAAGTATCTTTTTAAATGCTTAGATCATACTACCTCTAAAGTAGCACGTAATTGGCATCGTGCAGTCAAAAAGACTCCTTTGCAAGCTAAGTATTCCGAATTAAGTTTTGGTTTAGGAGAAAAAGTTAAGGGCTTAAATTTTGAAATACCTAATCTTACAGGGAGTCACTATGTAAACTTACGAGGAAAAATGGACCGTGTAGATTTGGCAGCAATTAATGACAGTGAAGTGCTAGCACAAGTAATTGACTATAAATCCTCAAAAAAGGATTTTGATCTAGGAATGTTTTATAATGGCTTATCCTTACAAATGGTGTCATATCTAGATGTTTTAGCTAAAAATAATAAATTCTTTGCAAATAACGATGAATTAAAGTTATTGGGTGCTTTTTATCAAACTATTACTAGACAAGTAGAAAAGTTAAATGGAACTAGTTTAATCAGCAAAAAATTAACTCTCAATGAAAAATACCTAGATACTAATAATAAGTTGACTTATCGTGGACTTATTAATAATGATCCTGATTTATTATTAGAAGCAGATCCATTACTAGAAAAAGACGATTCAAGTATTTACTATGGGGTCAAACCTGCAAAAAATAAGCTTAAATTACCAAGTGCTAACTTCAATCAAGAAGAAATTGACCTGCTTTTAGCTTATGATGAGTACCTTATTAAGCAGGCATCTAACAAAATTCTGTCTGGAAATATAGAACTAAATCCGTTCCGTAAGGATAATACTCATAATGCTCTAACCTATTCTGATTATCGTGATATTTTCTTCTTTGATGCCATGCTTAAGGAAAATCAATACCACGATATCTCCACTTTAAAGAAAAACGAATTAATGACTAAAATTAGAGAAATTTTAAATCAAGAAGGAGAGGAAAACTAGTGCCTTTTACTAAAGAACAAGAACAAGCCATTAAAGAAGAAGGCAAGGACATTCTAGTTTCTGCTTCTGCTGGTAGTGGTAAAACAACTGTCCTAACCCAACGTGTATTAAAAGAAATAATGAGTGGCAGAAATGTTGATGAGTTGCTGATAGTTACTTTTACTAAAGCTGCGGCTGAGGAAATGAAGAAACGAATCAAATCTGAATTAATAACTCATTTGAAAGATGATTTGTCTTCTAAGCAAAGAAATCATTTACGTACACAACTTAATAATATTGATACTGCTAATATTTCTACTATTGATGCCTTTTGTTTAGAAGTGATCCATAGATTTTACTATGCAATCAATCTTGATCCCAGCTTCAGCGTTTTAACAGATGATACACAAGCTGCTTTATTAAAAGAGCAAGCACTTCATGAAGTTGAAAGTCAAAAGCTAGAAAACAATGATACGGACTTTTTAGCATTTTATGATAATTTTGCTGGTGATAGAGATGCAGAAAGCGCCAGAGACTTACTTTTAGATTTATATAACTTTGCCATGGCTAAGCCAAAGTATCGTACTTGGCTTAAAAGTTTAGCTAATGAATATAAGATTGAAGATAAGTTAGTTTTATCTGATTTATGGCAACAAAAAATAAAACCTTATTTATTAGATATTGCTACTAATATTCAAGCTGAATTAAAAACTATTACTACTACATCCCAATTCGAAACAACAGAATTGGAAAAATTGCGAGTACAGTTTTTAAAATTTGAACAAAATCTGTCAAACTTTATAGAAGTTGTGAACAATGATGCTTCTTATAATACTCAACGTGACATGATAAGACACTGTCTTTTTGACGGTACCTTGCGAATAAGCAAAAAATGGGATGAGGATATTCAAGATGTATATAATGAAGCCAAAGAGGTTCGCTCTAATATCCAAAGTCAAATTTACGATATATTTACTTCATTTTTTGTTACAGATGAAAAAGAACAACTTGAAGTAATTCGTACTTCTCAAAAGATAGTATCTGCTATTATTGATTCGGAACTTGCGCTAATTGATAGATTTTCGGAACTTAAAAGGGACCAAAATCTGCTTGACTATGGTGATATAGAACAAATGGCTTATACAATTTTGAGTCAAGATACATCTAATTCACAATTAGCTCGTGATTTTTATCAAAATAAATTTAAAGAAATTTTGGTTGATGAATATCAAGACATAAATCCCTTGCAAGAAAATATTATTCAGCTTTTAAAACAAGAAGGAAAAAACAATCTCTTTATGGTAGGGGATGTTAAACAATCAATTTATGGTTTCCGTCAAGCTGAGCCAAGCTTATTTTTAAAAAAATATCATGAGTTTGGAAAAGATAATAATAAATATGAGCGGATTTTACTTTCAGATAATTTTCGTTCAACTGAACCAGTTACTAAAGTAGTAAATACGTTCTTTAATCAAATTCTTACACCAAATTTTGGAGGAATCGATTATCAAAAAGAAGGACAACTAATTTTTGGGGCAAAATATTATCCCAAGCATTTAAATAAAGCGACAGAAGTCATCTATCATAAAAAAAGTAAAGATGACAAAGACTTTTCTGAAATACAAATGGTAATTGATCGTATCAAACAATTTGAAAAAGAGAACTTGCAAATCTACGATGCAAAATTAGGTCATACTAGAAAGTTTACCTATAGTGATATTGCCATTTTAACTAGAAGTAGATCACATAATTTAGAAATTATGCAAGAATTTGGTAAAGCTAATATTTCTTTATTTGTGACAGATGCGGAAAATTATTTTCAAACTTTCGAATTAACTGTGATTATGAACTACTTGAAAATAATTGATAATCCAGATCAAGATATTCCATTAGTAACTGTTTTAAGGTCACCTTTGTTCAATTTTAGCGAAACTGAATTTGCTAAAATTAGAATCAAAAGTAAAAATAATAGTTTTTATAATGCATTAACTAGTTATGTGTCTAAAAATGACGAGTTGTCTAAAAAAATCAAAAACTTTTTAAATCAATTGGAAGAATTGCGAGATTTTTCTGCAACGCATCGGATTTCTGATTTGATTTGGAGTATTTATGCAAAAACTAATCTATTAGAAATTATGACAGCTCTTCCAAATGGGGAACAGCGGCGAGTTAATTTAGAAGCTTTATATGAAAGAGCTACTTCTTATGAAAGCGCAGGATTCAAGGGGCTATATCAATTCATTAACTTTATTGAACGTATTCGTCGAAGCCAAAAAGATTTAAGTCAGCCGCTTTTGACTAAAGAAGCTGGAAATTCAATTAAATTAATGACTATACATGGTTCAAAGGGGCTAGAATTTCCAATTGTATTTTATTTAGGAATTGAGAAAAAATATCAAATGAGTGACTTGCGTGGAAATTATGTAATTAATCCTAATGAGCTAGGGATTACTTTGCGTAAATCACAGTATCGTATTGATTCATTAATTAAATCGTATGGAAATATTGAGAAAAAACGTCAATTGTTAGAAGAAGAAGCAAGAATCTTTTATGTTGCTTTAACTAGAGCCAAGCAAAAGCTAATACTAATTGGTGATATTGCTAGTTTTGATAAAAAATTAAGCAATTGGCAAAAACAAAATCCTAAAGCACTTTTACATAAATTAAATGCTAATAGTCCTCTTGATTTTATTGGACCAAGTTTAAAACTTGACCGACAAATTAGCCAAAATATGGCAGACATTAGCAGTGCAATTGATGAAAATAAAGAAGTCTTATTTATTGATTATAGTGCGCAAGAACTTAGTGAAAATACTTCACAAGAAGAAGCAACTGAAAATAGTCAGGATTCTGCTTTATTAATAGAAACAGCACGCAAGCTTTATGATTTTGATTATCCTTTTAAAGATGCTAGTCAAACTACAGCATATCAAGCTGTTTCTGAAATTAAAAAAGCTTTTAACGATCCTCTTGAAACAGATTTGGAAAATTCACGTCTTATTTCATCTACTAATCGATATTTGCAACCAATTGACACTAAGCCAAATTTCTTATTTGAAACAAGTTTTACAGGAGCAGAGATTGGTACGGCAACTCACTTAATCTTGCAATATTATGATTATAAAAATAATGATGAAAAACAACTTGAAAAAGAACTCGAAGAATTAGTTTTAAGAAAAAAACTAAATCCTGAAATTATCTCAAGTATTAAAAAAGACCAAATAGAGTGGTTTGTTCATAGTGATTTTGCCAAAAAGTTTTGGAAGAAACCTGAAAATTTAAAAAGAGAAGTTGATTTTTCAAGTTTAATTTCAGCAAGTAAATTATTTGGTGATTTTAGTGATAAAAATGCCAAAATTTTAGTTCATGGTACAATTGACGGTTACTTTATAGATGAAGATGGTATTATTTTATTTGATTATAAAACCGATTATGTAGATAAGAATCATTTAAATGAGGCCATTACTAATATTAAGCAAAAGTACACTGGTCAACTTCGACTTTATGAGCAAGCGCTAAATGGCTTCAGCGACAAAAAAGTCAAGGGAAAATATTTGATTTTGCTTGACGCTAAACAGGTAATTGAAGTTAAATAAACTTAATAAGTGAAAGGTGGTGAAATTATGGAAAACATATTCGCAAATGATACCTTTGCCGTAGTAGACCTTGAAACTACGGGGACACAAAGAGAACATGATAATCATATTATTCAGTTTGGTTGTGCAATTATTAAAGATATGAAAATAGTCAAAACTTATTCTTTTATGATTAATCCACATCGAGAAATTCCGCAATCAGTTCAAAATTTAACGGGAATCAGTAACGATGATGTGAAAGATGCCAAGGATTTTGATTATTATGCTCCTAAAATCATCGATATCTTAAAAAATACAATTTTTGTAGCTCATAATGTTAATTTTGACTTACCTTTCTTAAACTATGAATTAATGCAGCATGGTTATGAAGCCTTAACTAATAAGGCAGTTGATACAGTTGAATTAGCCAAAATTGCTTTTCCAACTTTACCATCATATAAGCTAAGCGATTTAACTAACAGACTAGATATTCAGCATCTAAATCCTCATAAAGCTGATTCAGATGCTTATGGTACAGCAGTTTTATTACTTGATATTATTAATAGTTTGATTAGTTTGCCTCAAGCTACTCTGAATACCTTAGGTTCTTTATCTCACGGATTAGTTCGGGATACATCATGGATCATTAATAAAATTGCTGATAGTTTAAGACAAACTAAGCGACCACTTGGTAAAGCATATATGCAAGTACGTAATATTATTTTGCAAAAACAAAACCATTCTTTGACAAGTCATGGACAAGGGTATAAATTTCCTAAAGATGATAATCTTAAAAAGAAGCTTTTCAAGGATAAATTGCATTATCGTAAACCTCAAATTGATTTAATTAACCATATTCATCAATTTTTAAATCAGCCAAGTGAAAAAGCAATGGTAGTAGAAGCACCTAATGGAACTGGAAAAACTTTTTCTTATCTGTTTAGTTATGCTTATCAGCTTTATTCTGGAAGAAAACTAGTAATTGCGGCACCTACTAAGGTATTGCAAGATCAAATTCTTAAACAAGAAATTCCACAAATGCTGAAAATCACTAACTTAGATTTAACAGCAGAAGTAGTTAAGGCGAGCAGCCACTATTTAGACTTAGATGGGTTTGTTCAAAGTTTATTCCAAGGAACACCTAATAAACCTACTTTGATTTTACAAATGCAGATTTTGGTTTGGTTAACTAAAACTAAAACTGGTGACTTGGACGAGTTAGAATTAACTAATTATAAAGAGCCGCTATTTGCACAAATCCAACATCCAGGAGATGCTAGAGTAGGGAGCAGATTTGCGGAAGTTGATTTTTGGAATTTAGCACGACAAAAACAAGAACAAGCAGATATTTTAGTTACTAACCACTCTTACTTAGCTAACCATTATATGGACACTATTTGGGGACAAAATCCATATTTGGTAATCGACGAAGCTCATAGATTTACCGATAATGTAATCATTTCTAGAAATGATGCTATGCGTTTTGAGTCATTATGGGGAGTGTTGAGTCATTTAAGAAATCTATTGTATTTTGGTGATGACTGCATTAAAAATCAATATAATGATGATGTCCAACTTAATTTTTTGCTTAAAAATCTTGATCCTGAAATTCTAGAATTGATTCAAGCTATCAATGAATTGCAAAAATCGCTCTATAAGCATAAAGATATGGCAATTAATAAATCTTTGTTGGCTAATGGTACATTGCAGCTAAGTTTTGAAGCAAGCAAGCTATTTCCTCAAAGAGAACAATTCTTACAAAGATTAGAAAAGTTCTGCAAAAAATTAGAAAAAGTACGTCAAGATACTAATCAAATTTTATTTCATTTGTATCGTGAACAAGATACTTCAGGAGCAGGGAATGATGCTGTGCTTGGAGATATTACGGATCAAATTGATAAATTAGATTATTATACTGAAAAAAGCTACCAATTATCAGACTTAGTATCTGATCCATTGAGTATGGAACAAGAGGGCTTTGTATTAATGGTTACTAACCCTGAAGATCCGCTCAGTACTAACTTAGAATGGATGATGCTTGATGTATCACAAGAGTTAAAGCAAATTTATAGTCGTTTTGATCATATTTTGTTTGTTAGTGCAACTTTTACAAGCTCTGATAACTTTGAATTTGCGACAAAGCAATTAGCAATTACTGATTTTCATCCCGTTTTATATGTGGGTAAAAGTACGTTTGACTTTAATAAACACTTAGAAGTGTTAGCAGTGACCGGGATGCCAGATCCTGCAAGTGAAGAATTTGATGAAAAGGTTGAACAAATTTTAACTGACGATTTAAAAACTAAAAATCATGTTTTAGTTTTAATGACAAACCTTGATCGAATTAGGGATGTATATGTTAGAATCGTAAATAAGCCTGAACTGAAGGACTTTGAAATCTTAGCACAAGGCTTATCGGGTTCTAATAATCGAATTGCTAAAAGATTCGGTATTGCTAAAAAAGCAATTATTTTAGGAGCTGATAGTTTTTGGGAAGGCATCGACTTTCACGAATGCGGCGTTGATACGGTAATTGTTACTAAACTGCCTTTTGAATCTCCTAGTCAACCAGAAGTTAAGTTACGGCAAAAGCATTTAATGAATTTAGGTATTAATGTTTTTAAAGCTGATACCTTACCACGAGCAATAATTCGCTTTAAACAAGGGATGGGACGATTGATTCGTGGAGAAGAAGACCATGGACAGTTTGTGATTTTAGACTCAAGATTATGGACAAAAGATTATGGTAAAGGTTTTTTAAATGCTCTTCCAGTAAAACCAGAAAAAGTAAATCTAAAGGAATTACATAAAAAATTAGAAAATTATGATCAGAGACGACACAAGACAAACCATTAAATTCGTAGTATGGACATTTGTACTTGTTATTGCTTTTTATATTGCAAGTATATTTGTTTTTTATAGAGCGGGGTCCCAATCTCGTGATAACGATAAAAGGGTTGCGCAGCTAGCAAGTCAGAAAACACCAATTACAAATATCCAGTCTTACTATCATTTAGATAGAGGAGTAAGTAGCTATTCTATTCAAGGAAGTAGTAAAAAAGGACAGAATTATTACTTTATTTATTTACCTAAAACTAAAAAAGCCTACTTATTGTCTGCTAAAAAAGGTGTTAATGAAAATAAAATCCAAAGTGAATTTAAGAGATTGCATCCAGAACAAAATATTTCTGAAGTTAATTTAGGATGGTATAAAGGAGAAGCTGTTTGGGAAGTAGCTTCTCAAAATAAAAATAAAGAGTATAGTTACACTTTATATGAATTTAAATCAGGAAATGAAATATCAGAAGTCGCCAATCTTTAAAAACTTTGGTATGATAGATAAAGTATATTGATGAAGGTGGAGAGAAAAATTATGACAGAATTAATCTCAATTAAAGATTCTTCCAAACATGTCGATGAAGAAGTAAAAATGCATGTTTGGTTAACAGACAAGCGTTCAAGCGGAAAAATCATTTTCTTGCAATTACGTGATGGTACTGCATTCTTCCAAGGTGTTGTTCGCAAAAATGATGTTTCAGAAGAAGTATTTCAGACAGCGAAATCTTTGCACCAAGAAGCAAGTTTCTACCTTACAGGTACTGTTCACAAAGATGAACGTTCAAAATTTGGTTATGAAATCCAAATTAAAGACATCAAAGTAGTAACTAATAATGGTAACTACCCAATTGGTAATAAGGAACACGGTATTGATTTCCTTTTAGATCACCGTCACTTGTGGTTAAGAAGTCGCCGTCCATTTGCTATTATGCAAATTAGAAACCAAGCATTTAAGGGTATTGTTGACTTCTTTGAACAAGAAGGCTTCATCAAGTTTGATGCACCTATTTTAATGCAATCAGCTCCAGAAGGTACTACTGAATTATTCCATATTGATTACTTTGACCATGATGCATATCTTTCACAATCTGGTCAATTATATGGTGAAGTTGGTGCTGCTGCCTTTGGCAAGATCTTTACTTTTGGTCCAACATTTAGAGCAGAAGAATCAAAGACTCGTCGTCACTTGACTGAATTCTGGATGATGGAACCAGAAATGGCATGGATGCATCAAGATGAGTCATTAGACATTCAAGAAAGATTGCTTCAATTCGTAACTAAGCGAATTTTGGACAACTGTGAATATGAATTGCGTCTTTTAGATCGTGATCCAGAAAAGCTTCGTCCAACAACTGAGGGTAATTTCCCACGTCTTTCATATGATGATGCAGTTAAGATGCTTCAAGATGCTGGTCGTGACTTTAAGTGGGGCGATGACTTTGGTGCTCCAGATGAAGCTTACATTTCTGAACAATTTGATCGTCCAGTATTTATTATGAACTACCCAACTAGCATCAAGCCATTCTACATGAAGAAGAACCCTGACAATCCTAAGGAATATCTTTGTGCTGATGTTTTGGCTCCTGAAGGTTATGGTGAAATTATTGGTGGTAGTGAACGTGAAAGTGACTACGACACATTAAAAGCCCAAATTGAAGAAGCCGGCTTAAATGAAAAAGACTACGAATGGTACCTTGATCTTCGTAGATATGGTTCAGTTCCTCACTCTGGATTTGGTATTGGTTTTGAAAGATACCTTGGTTGGATTTGCAAGTTAGATCACATCCGTGAAGCAATTCCATTCCCAAGAATGATTAACCGTTTGGAACCTTAATTAGTTTTTTTAAATAATAAAAAAGTTGGACTTTTAATAGTTCAACTTTTTTAATTTAGAAAGGATAAAAATTCTTGGAATATAATAGTTATCGTGCACTTGGTTTTACTACACTTCAAAATGGACTAATTGCATATTATTCACAGTTAGGACTTTCTGATATTCAACTCATTTTGATTATTCAGTTAGAAGCCTTTAATCAACGCGGAGAGCATTTTCCTTCCAATGAAAAAATCGCGGCTAATACAAACCTAACAACTAATGATGTTGCAAATCTTATCCAACAAATGATTGATCAAGGATTGCTATCAATTGAACAAACTACTGATTCTAAAGGAAGAATTGGTAATCGTTATAACTTGAATCCACTATATGAAAAGTTGGATAATTATCTCGATGAGCATATTCTAATTAAGAATAATCAAAATAATCAAACTATTGAAGTAACTGATAGTTTAGAGAATAATCCAATCAATATGTTGGCTAGACAATTTGAAGTTGAATTTGGACGCTACTTAAGTCCAATTGAGCGACAAGAGTTGTCAGCATGGCTAACAGTAGACCATTATTCTCCAGAAATTATTAAGATGGCTCTGCGTGAAGCTGTATTATCACAAGTTTATAGTTTAAAATATGTCGACAGAATCTTATTAAATTGGCAACGACATAATTTAAAAACTGTGTATGAAGTTAAACAATTTTTGCAAAGGAATCGATAATGGCAAAAGAAGAATTATTAAGTGACGATGAAGCAAGAGATGTTTTAAATAAAATTGATAGTTTATATCCAGAGGCAAAAGGAGAACTTCAATGGGATAACAAATTTCATTTGTTATGTGCAGTACTGATGAGCGCTCAAACAACAGATAAAATGGTTAATCGGGTAATGCCTAAGTTCATTGAAGATTTTCCAACACCAAAAGATTTAGCTAATGCATCAATTGAGGATATTGAAGCAGATATTAAAAAAATTGGCTTATATCATTCAAAAGCTAAACACTTAAAAGAATCTGCTCAGATTATAGTTGATAAATTTAATAGTCAAATTCCGAATGATAAAAAACTATTGATGACTCTTCCTGGAGTTGGTGAAAAAACTGCAAATGTAGTGTTAGCAGAAGGATTTGGCAGACCTGCAATTGCTGTTGATACACATGTTTCTCGAATTTCTAAAAAATTTAAAATTGTTGATGAAAAAGCGACTCCTCATGAAGTTGAGCAACGATTAGAAGAACTTCTTCCAAAAGAAAAATGGATTCATACTCATCATGCAATGATATTGTTTGGTCGTTATACTATGCCATCAAGGGCTAAGGGAGATCCATATTCATATTTACCAAAATAAAGTTAATCATGTTATGGGTTAGTATATATTTTACTGAAAATATACTGGAGAAAGCTCGGGATTTCAATCCCGAGATGAATCCAGCAATCTAAGTGACAAGTTTTGTTTTAAAAAATCTACAATTTTAAGATTTTGTTCGCTTTTTCCTCCTATTCTGTTTTGGTATAATTTAAGAATAATATCAAGAAAGGAGGCACAAAAATGCTTGCTGGAATCAAGTTAAGACTATATCCAAATAAAAAACAACAAGGACAATTATTTCAAATGTTTGGTAA
>JAAGKN010000705.1_pt1 | contig 88709 bp, 96 predicted proteins | sample 6206371 | NCBI WGS metagenome assembly JAAGKN01 (sample SAMN11533720, study PRJNA540317) | gut metagenome | isolation source: fecal pellets from male and female animal of same cohort | host: Peromyscus leucopus | place: USA:CA | collected 2017 | reverse complement strand
ACCTAGTATTTGTCAAGAGAATCTTGCTATTGCCCTTGTGTACGTGCTTTAGCGCGGTGCGGGCTTGTTGATTCCAAAGCTTTGACGCACACCAAAAAGAGGGGTGGTGCAGAGCCGCACAATCAAATCTGCGATACTCTTGCGCGAAATGCGCGCACTTGGGTTCTTAAAAGCCTCGCCTTTTTGGGTCAGCTCATAATCAATCTCATCAGCATTGCTAAACCATTGCGCGCGGATAATCGTATAATCAATATCAGAATCTTCGATGATTCTCACCTCTTCTCTGTGCGGGGCAATATAACTCGCAATGCGCGCGAGTTCGCTATCGGGAATCTCTTGGTATTGCCCATTATACACGCCAAATGAGGTAATCCAAACTAGCCGCTTTAGCCCGACTTCGTGCATTGCCTCAATGATAGTTTGTGCCATTTGGGGGGTGTTTTTGCCATAGAGATTTGCATAGACGACATTGACATTTTGCATTGCCGATACAAGCGAATCTTTGTCGGTCGCGTCTCCTTCGACAACCTCAACGCGCGGGCTTTTGAGGTGTTCAAGCCGCTTGGCATTGCGCAAAAACAGCTTGAGATTGACATTGGTATTGTCCAAAAACATCGTGGTTGCCACGCGCGCAACACTGCCATTTGCACCGATAATCAGCACTTTTAGCGGTTGGGTTTTAGAATCTTTAGAATCTTGCGCGTTTGCAAAGTTTGGCAAAAGAGCCAAAGAGACTGCCAAAACAAGGGCTGCCAAAAGCCCTCTGCGGGTGTGGGTAGATTTTTGCATCGCTGCTCCTTGTTGAAAAATCAAAGTGGATTATAAATGATGAGAGTTGCTATCAGTCAAGGGGAAAAAGTAAAGATTATAGATTTTCAAGCTTTAAACTCAAAAGCCACTGGTGGATAAAAGGCGGTTGTGCTATAATCTGTGCTTTAGAATCTATAAATAAGGAGTTGGATATGGCAAATCTCGCACAAGAACACCCAATTTATAAGCTTGCAGCAGAAATATCACATAATGATGAAGAGATTCTTAAAGACATGAGCGCGTGCGTCTTGGAAACGAAAAAATATTTTAAAAAACATCAAGACAGATACGAAGAGAGAGGCATGGAGGATTTTGATGATTATGAAGAAAGTGAGGTGCAGTGGATAGGCATGGTCGATATTCTCTATAATGGTAACTTTGTCTGTGAATGCGACTATAATGAGGAACTAGAAGAGTTTTTGTGTCAATTAGGAGAGCTAAAGGGGGTTGGTGCTAAGAAACTCCCACTAGAAGAGGATTGGTTTGATGAGGAAGATGACATTAGCACATGGTGTGCTATTATTGATGAAAAGTGGGCAGAGTATCAAATGTGTGTGGGTGGCATTGATATAGGTAGAGATAGCTATGTGATTTTCCCATGTGCGCTAGATTCACTCGCAAAGCTACAAAAATATGCAGAGGAGAGCGGATATAGTATTGATTATGCGCGTAATTTGTAAGTAATTTTGTGCGCTCTCCTTTGCAAGGGCGGGGAAAGAAAGGGCAAGACTAAGGGCTGCGACTTTTTGAATGAAGATTCTGCGGTTGGTTGAAACAGGTGGCATGGAAATCCTTTGAAAGTTTGATGGTATTATAAAGCATACCACCAAGTGTTTGTCAAGAGCAACTGAAATTATGCTCGGCAAAACAAACACAAATTAAGCTTAAAAATCTTGTATAATACACTTTTCATTAGAGATTTTCATCATAGGTAAGTTTTAAAATAAATGAAAATAATTTTCAAAAAAATTTCTCTTCCAACACTGCAAGAAAAAGGATTATCTTCTTTTTTTGTTATCGATATTCGTAGCAAACAAGCCTTTTTAAGTGCGCATTTACAAGATTCTCTCCATGCAAGTAATGAACAAGAAGTGATAAATTCTCTTCAAGCATTTAACGAGGGGAGGCAATCTTTACAAGAAAAATCTCTCTTAATTGTATGCTTTAGCGCGACAAAATCTAAGGCTTTAGCACAAAAACTTAGCCAAAATCCACATTTTCAATCTATTTATCCCCTCAAAGAGATTTATTATTTAGACTGCGGGATAATGGAGGCTTTTGAAAGTTTTGAGCCTGTATCAAATATGCAAGAATCAGATTCTATTGATTTGGCTAATTTACAGAATCTTTCCCGCATCGATGCGACTTTAGCGGAGCTAAAGTCTAAATTCCTCTCTTCACACAGAATCTGGATAGTGGCTTTTAGCGGCGGTAAAGATTCTACTTGTGTCTTGCAGCTTGTCTATGAAATGCTTGTCTCTTTGCCTAAAAATCAAAGGAGGCAAACCTATGCTATTGCCTCAAATACGCTTGTAGAAGCCCCGCATATTGATAGGTTTTTGCATCATGTGATAGATTCTATCAATGCCCACGCAAAGGCAAATCATATCCCCTTTGAGATTTTGCAAGTAAGCCCGAAACTTAAAGATGACTTTTGGGTTAATCTCATCGGCAAGGGCTATCCTAGCCCTACACGAACTTTTAGGTGGTGCACTGATAGACTTAAAATCACCCCCGCCAAAGCAGAAGTAGCTAAAATCACACGCAAATATGGCTCGGCTCTATTAATACTTGGACTCGCAAGGCAGAATCAAGCAATCGTAAAAAATCCATGGAGAAGAGAATTTTAAGCGAAGAGGGGTATTCGCAACATCACGATTTCCCCGATACGATGACTTACTCACCTATTGCAGAGTGGAGCACCGATGAAGTATGGGCATATCTAAGCACCCATAAACCTTTGTGGGAGAAAGACCATAACGAACTTTTTGCACTCTATGCTAAAGCAAGTGGGGAAGAATGCCAATTTATCACAGATTTAAGCCAAAGCAGTTGTGGTGGCTCACGATTTGGCTGTTGGGTCTGCACGGTGGTGAGTGAAGATAAATCCTTACAAGGCTTCATCGCTTCAGGAGAAGAGAATCTTAAGCCCCTCAATGTGTTTAGAAACTATATCAAAGATTTGAGAGAAAACCCAAAGGCAAGGGCAGATTACAAACGCGATGGCAGGGCGGTGTATAAAGTGGGAGGGTTAGGACCATTTTTAAGCACTACGCGCATAGAGGTTTTAAAAAAGCTTTTGCAAGTTGAGCAAGAGTTTATCCAAAATGGTGGGCAGGAACTTATCACAGATATGCAGATTCTTGCTATTCAAGAGCAATGGGATAAGGATTTTGATTTTAACAAAAGTGCGATAAAACTAGCAAAGGAGGCAGGAAGAATGAAAGATGTAATGAAAAATGAAAGTTTGGAACAAAGTAAAGTCTTGCATAGGGAGCTTTTAGAGGAAGTTAGTAGCGATGTGGTGGATTCTCAAACCTTAGAAAATCTTATTGGCACTTCTATTGATATTTATAATACTTCGGGCTTGAGAGGACGCAATAATGCTTCAAGCCAAATCAAAAAAGAGATAGAGAAACTCCTAGCAGATAAAACAGCAAAAGAAAAAGAGGAAGATTGATGTTTATAGAGAAAATTACGATTTGCAATCTCTTTGCGTATTATGGGAAGGTGGAAGTAGAGTTTGGGCGAAAGATTGAGGGCAAAAATCTTTATTGCATTTATGGGAATAATGGCTATGGTAAGACGAGCTTTATCAGATGTGCAAAATTACTTTTTTTGGGCGTAACAAGTGATATAGAGATTCCAAAGCCTATCAAAAGATTTGCTCCTAAAGATTTGTCTCCAAAATATTTTATTAAAGGGGCAAAAGATTGGCTTGGAATTCTCAACAGAGACGCTACAAAAGAAATGCAAAAGGATTTTTTTGTCTCTTTTGAGGGTATTTTGGACGGGCAAAAATTCACTCTAATGCGTTCTTTTGTCAATGCGTATGAGGAAATTGATGAAAAACTAGTCTTCAGGCTTGATAAAGAAACATTTGAAGATTCAGAGGCACAAGATAGAATAAATACAATCTTGCCTCCAAATCTTACAGAGTTTTTCTTCTTTGATGGGGAAGAGCTTGAAGAGCTTAGCAAGAATCTACATACAGAATTAAGGGGGAAAATTGAAGAGATTTTGCAAATCAAACCCCTAGATATTCTTATCAAACAAATTGATAATTGTAAAAACGAACTATGTGCAAATGAAGATAAGAATAAGGAACAGAGATTTATACTTACACAAACAAGAACAAACAAGGAATTAAAAGAATCTGAGCTAGAGCATAAAAAACAAAAATTTGGAACACTTGAAAAGGTGATTGAAGAAAAAATATCCATTATAGCCAATATCAACAAAAAGATTGAAAGGTTAAGTGCAGATTCTAGCAGAGAAAGAGCAGAACTCATTGCTGAAAAAAATGAGCTTGACAGAGATCTTAGCAGCTCCAAAAATCGGCTCAGAGAAAGTATAAAAAGTGTAACTTTTTTAAGCAATGGGACACTTTTAAAAGGCTTAAGAGAAGAAATCCAAATATTAGAATCTAACAAGTCGCAAAATGATATTGAGGTGCTTAAAAAGCTTTTACCAGAACTTAAAGAGCTTGTAAGTGAAGAGATTCAAACAAATGAGATTCTAAAAGAAGCTGAGATAAAAAAGATAGAAAATATCCTTGATAAACTCCCAAACAAATTAGAATCAAGGGCTTTTGCACATTCTTTTATTGCAAAAAATATGCTTAATGGCTTAAGAGAAAGTCTAGCGAGACTTGATAATATACATTTAGACCAAGACATACGCGAGATTAAAGAGATTAAGAATAAGTTACAACAAAATGCTAACTTTCTAAACGAGCTTAATAGTGATGATACAACAAGAGAAAAACAAGCAATGCTTCAAATAGAGCTAGAAAAGCAAAATCAAGAAAAAAAGATAAAAGAAAACGAAAAGCAAGAATGTAAAGATGAAATAAGAGATTTAGAAAAAGAGATAGAAAGCATTGCAAGAGATATTGATACTTTGGAGCAAAATATCAATACAGAAAGAATTGGTAACAAACTGAAGATTCTAGAATCTTTGCAAAAAAGTGTGCAGCATTACAGAGAAAAGCTAATTGATAAGCTAAAAAATGAACTTCATTCACTTATCTTAGAAAACTATCAAAAACTCTCGCCCAATGGCAACATCAAAGAGGTAGAAATTGATGAAGATTTTAAAATACAGCTTAAGGATGAAAATAATGAATTTGTCATTGTAGGAAGTCAAAGCAAAGGACAGCAGCAGATTCTAGCTATTGCTATCTTTTGGGCATTAAGCAAGTTATCACAATCTTCTTTGCCACTTATCATTGATACACCATTAAGCAGGATAGATAGCGACAATAGGGCAAGAGTGATACAAAATTATTATTTTAGCGACAATCAAGTGATTATTTTGCCTCATGACGGAGAAATGACGGCAAAAGAATATGAATATGCAAAACCCCGCTTAGCAGAACTCTATAAAATAGATAATCAAAGCAATGGCAGACACGCTACCATAAGAGTAGCAGACTTCAAGGATATTTTATAAAGGAAAAAATATGGCAGATTTTAATACCAACAACCATGAAGAAATGCTTATTGATAGAGTGAGAAAAATTGGCTTTGGCTATGCTGAAGATAGTGAATTTCCAAAATATCTTGTCTTAAGAGTGGCTTTAGGGAGAGCATTAAATGCACCCAAGATGGCTCTAAATTCTCCTGATTGGTTAGATAAAAGATTAGATGGGGAGAGGGGCAAAGAATATAATTTGGAGCAAATCACAGGCAAAGGCAAGGACAAAAAAGAGGATTTTGATATTTTGATTCGCTCAATGCTTTATATCAAGCATAAAGAAGAACTTGATAGGGATAAAAAAGACATTTTCAATAATGAAAAGGAATATTTGAATATTCTAGGTCGCTATATCCAAAGAGGGCTTTATGAGATAAATAATACTTGGAAAAATAATGATTGCTTTTATCAATGGTGTTTAGATCATTTGGAGCTATTTTATACACAAAATACACAAGACATTCACCCCACACAAAGCAGTCCCAACAACTATTTCGTCAAAATAGAATCTTTTTTCAGACAACAAGGTGTTGGTCTTAAACTTATAAGCGAATACGATTCTTATCGTCATCATATTTGCAAAATTGAACTTACAGATTCAAACAAAATTGAACCTTTTAAAAGAAAAAGTCAATATCTTGATGATGAGTTGGGAAAATCTGTCTATATAGAAAAATTAAAAAATATAGGCAGAGCGTATGGTATCCAAATACAAAAACCTCAACCACAATGGCAAGATCCCACATCGCAAGAATTTCACGAGGGCTTAGCGTATCTACAAAAGCAAAGTTATGCGTTAGGAGTCTTTGCGGGAATGAATATTGACAAAAAGCCTGTTTGTTTTGACTTAAAAGACGCTCCACATTTACTAGTCGCAGGGACGACAGGAAGCGGGAAAAGTGTGCTTTTGAAAAATATCATTTTGTGTCTTTTACAGCATAAAGAGATTAAGATAACTATCATTGACCCTAAACGAGGGAGTTTTAACGAGTTTGAGAAGCTAAAGAATGTCAAAATCATCAAAGAACCCAAAGACTATATGGCTTATATTCAAGAGCTTATAGAGGAAATGGAATCCCGCTACGAGAGACACAGCAAGGGAGAAAGCTATGAGAATATGCCCTATCAAATCGCGATTGTTGATGAGCTAAACGACCTTGTAATGCAGGATAAAAACATCAATGATACCCTAGCGCGTCTTGCTCAAAAGGCAAGAGAATGCAAAATCCATCTGGTGTTAGCCTCACAAAGACCAGATTCAGCAACCTTTAGCGGGGCTTTGCGCTCTAATATTCCAAGTCGCATTGCTCTAAGTGTGCAAAAAGGCGCAGAATCTAAGATTATTTTAGATGAATTAGGCGCGGAGAAACTCTCCGGCAAGGGTGATATGCTACTAAAGCTTAATGGCAAAGACACATTAAGGGCATTTGGGGTGTATCTTTCATCCGAAGAATTGCAAACGCAACTTCGAGGCTTGAGATAGAATTTACTTTAATGCCCTAAATCATCTAAAAAGTAACAAAGATTGAGCAATTTCAATGTTTGAACACTTTAATTCCATATAAAATTTTAAGTGGCATTTAGCTAGAATTTGCCTTTTATCTCTTTGTGGATTTATTGGTGTCCTTTATGCGTTTTTTTCGCCACATTTTTCAATCTGTCTCCCATCATATTATCTTGGGACATATTCTCGCACTTTGGACGATGATAGTATGGGGAGCAACCTTTAGCTCTACTAAAGTGCTTTTAGAAGATTTTTTAGCAAGTGAGATTCTATTGTTTCGCTTTGTAATCGCATTTTTATTCCTTTTGATTTTGCGTCCAAAATTCTTGGAGTTTCGCGGAGTTAAAGCAGAAGTTCTACTTGTGCTTTGTGGGCTTAGTGGAGGTTGCTTATATTTCTTGCTAGAAAATGTCGCTCTCTATTTCACGACTGCTTCTAATGCAAGCGTGCTGGTCTCTATTAACCCAATTTTTACCGGAATCTTAGGATTTTTGCTTCTTAAAAAACATTTAAGCCGATATTTTTTGTGGGGATTCCTTTTAGCAAGCATCGGGATTGTCCTTGTTATTTTTCGTGGAAAATTTTCCCTAACCCTCTCTCCATTGGGAGATTTACTTTGTATTCTAGCTGGACTTATTTGGTCGTTTTACACAATCTTTTTAGATAAAGTGTTTATTTTATTTAAAGGACAAAACCCTTTGCTTATTACGCGTAAAGTGTTTTTTTATGGGATTCTCTTCACACTACCTTTTGCTACTTTAGGCAACCTTGAACGCGGAAACTTCCCGATTCACCGCTTTTTAGAGACTCCAAACTTATTGAATCTTTTGTTTTTGGGGCTCGTGGCGTCTGCTTTATGCTATCTAAGCTGGAATGCCACGATGAAGATTCTAGGCGTTTATAAAGCCAGTGCTTATATTTATACGATTCCACTTTTTGGCGTTTTAAGCGCGGTTGTAAGCCTAGGCGAAAGGCTTGATGGCTATATTGTTGTTGGTGGGATTCTTATCTTGCTTGGACTTGTGCTATCGCAAAAGTAAAAGTAGGGCAATGCGCTAAAGCTAGCTGTTTTGCTCTTTCAAATCCATAACAAATTTAAGACAATCCTTTGTAATATTCTCCCCACTGCTCCAAGCTCTCAATCACAACTTTAAGGCTCTGCCCTAGCTCGGTAAGTTTATATTCTACCCTTGGGGGGACCTCGGCATAGACTTTGCGTTTAAGAAGCTTTGCGTCCTCTAGCTCGCGCAGGTTTTGTGTCAGAACCTTTTGCGAAATGCTCTGGTTTTTGGTTGCGCTAATGCTCTTTTTTAGCTCGCCAAATCGCCGCGTATTCTCTAACAAATCGCGGATAATCAAGAATTTCCATTTGTTGCCAATCAGATTGAGCGTGGTTTCGACAGGACATGGCGAACAATAATCCTTTTTTTCTTGCATTTTCACCTCACAGATTCAAATTTTTGCTCAAAAATTATAGCATAAAAAGCTCTAAAATACGCAATAGTTTCAAAAAGAATACTAGATGACAAAAAAATGCCTACTTGATTTGTTAAACTTAATATATCAAAATTTCATTTGTTCTTCAATAGAACAAACTTTATCCTCAAAATAAAGGAGTGATGATGAAACAAGCATCATCAGATTCGAGACGAAGCTTTATCAAAACTTCGTTCATCGCCCTAAGTGCCGTTAGCTTAGGCATTCTCCCAAGCTTTGGGAAAGAAAATAAACCAAAAGGAAAAACAATGAAAATAGCAATCTTAGCAGCAAGTGGTAGAGTGGGCAGGCTCATCACCGATGAAGCCCTTGCCAAAGGTTACGCGGTTAGCGCGTTTGTGCGCGATAGCAAAAAACTTAGTCCAAAGCCCAATTTAACTATCGTCCAAAAAGACATCTTTAGCCTAAACGCAAATGATTTACAAGGTTTTGATGTGATTATCGATTGTTTTGGCGAATGGAAGCAGCTTGATTTGCACAAAAAACACATCGAACATCTTGTGAAGATTCTAGCAGGAAACAAAGCGAAGCTCCTTGTCGTTGGTGGCGCGGGCAGCCTCTATATGGACAAATCACACACCACACAGCTTATCGACACACCCAACTTCCCCGATGAATACAAGCCTTTGGCAAACGCGCAAACAGAGGGACTTAAAGTTTTGCGCGGTGTTTCAGATATTAATTGGGTGTTTGTAAGCCCACCGGCTGAATTTATCGCTGACGCGCCCAAAACCGGAAAATATAAAATCATTGGTGAAGAATTTGAAGTCAATACCAAAGGTGAAAGCAAAGCAAGCTATGCCGACTATGCAAGCGCAATGATTGAAATTGCAGAGAATCCAAAATATAGCAAACAACGTGTGGGTGTGATAGGGCTAGAGTAGTTGCTCACACGGAGAACAAAGCACCAAGGCGGGAGATTCAAACAAATTAAAGTTGCCAATAAACAAAGGGCATTATAAACGATAGAAAGTATTAGTAGCAGAAAGAATAAACAAATGCCCTTCGGCAGATTGGGGGGATAATCTGCAGATAGAGACATTACACTAAAAAGTGCGATTGGAATTCTACTTAAAAATTATAAAATTAAAATAAAATTTTAAACTCCTGCTAAATTATATCATCAAATTTGTCTTTGTAATTCCACAATAAAACAAATTATAGATTGCTAAGATTTTATAGAATCATACAAGAAAATAAATCACCTTTAATGCCTCTTGTGCCTTACAATGATACAATTTTGCTTTAGGTAGTTTTTGACTTTATCCACAAAAAGCAAAGATTCATAGTTCACAACATAAACAAAGGTGGAATCTCAAAAAAAGATAAAATGTAAGAAATGCCTATTGAAAGGGAAAAACAAAAGAGGATAAAAAGTGGTGGCTCGAGGCGGAATCGAACCACCGACACGGAGATTTTCAGTCTCCTGCTCTACCGACTGAGCTATCGAGCCAATTTAAAATGAGGTTGTAATTTTAACTTAAATTTTTTAATAACAACTTAAATTAATGTGCATCTGTGCTATTGAGGCAATACTTTACGGCGTTTCAAAATGGCTGATGAACTTTTATTGCCCAAAAAGAATGCTAAATCAACATTCAATTACCCCAATTTTTTCATCAGATAAGCTTGAACGCCTTTGGTATTGCAAAATGCACGCACATTTTCATAACCATAAAAAAACGAAAGCTTGAAAAATTCTTCAATTGAATATTCATTTGCCTTTTCCACCAAAATTAATCCCCCGCTAGCTAATCTCTTATGCAAAGACAAAAAATCCTTTTTGCAACGTTGATTCCAAGCAGCTTCATCTTCTACAAATGCTGACATCAATCTTTCTTTGCTAATATTATGAAACCACATTTTCAAAATATTTTTATTGAAATACTCTCGCACATTGAAACGATAGGGTGCATATTGTGCCAATTTTACTTTTGTCCCCTTTAATGCTTCATCTAACTCTTTCTCGTCGTTCAAAAATTCTGGGGCTGCTTTGTGTAGCAACAAAACTCTCATTGGATCTACTTCACTAAAAATTGTTTTATACTTTTTGAGCACAAAGTCTTTTATATCGATATATTCTAGCTCTTCTAGCTCTCCTTTGCCCATTTTTGGCAACTTAAGTGCCTCGGCACTTAAAGACTTAATCCATAGATTGATTGCGTCTTTTGGTTCGCCATCTAAATACAAACGAATCGCCATTGCCTCATTATAGGTTTTAGGATGAAGAAATTTTTTGACTCCACAATCTGGAAAATCACCTATCGTTTTAATTTCGCTCAAACGACTTTTGATTCCTGCTAAACTCGGATAGAAAAAATCCGATTCAAAATTAATCCTTACCAATGGATTATTATCATAAATAAGGCATCTGCGCTCATTAATCGCCAATTCGAATGCAAAATTATCTGCACTCATATATGGCAAAATCACTTTATCTCCGGGCTTCGTATAAGTTGAAATAATCTTTTCATTTAAACCTAAGAAATCCCAATCAGAAACTTTTACTAACTCTTTTAACCCTTGTGATTCCACACCACAACCTCTTTATTATAAATTTATTTAAGATTTTAACATATTTCTTAAAAGTTTTATTTATTTTTTAACTCTCTAATTGCATAATTCGCGATTTATTCGCCAAAGGAATCGTATGCAGATATTCACAACCACGCAAGATTTACGCGATTTTATTGACCAATTCAAATCTCAAAATCCCACAAAAACCATTGGCTTAGTGCCGACAATGGGTGCTTTACATAAAGGACACTTGTCTTTGATAGAAGCAAGTCTTGTAACCTGCGATTGCTCTATCGTCTCTATTTTTGTTAATCCAACACAATTTGGAGAAAATGAAGATTTTAACCAATATCCTCGCAAAAAAGAAGCGGATTTGCATATTTGCTCAAAAGCCGGTGTGAATGTTGTGTTTATGCCAGAAATTGCCCAAATGTATCCTTTAGATTCTGCTCTGCAAACTACCTTTAATGCTCCAAAGGCTATGTCCAATGTGCTAGAAGGCAAAACGCGACCGGGACATTTTGATGGTGTGCTTCAAGTTGTTTTAAAACTTTTTAATCTTGTGCGCCCAAATAAAGCATTTTTTGGACAAAAAGATGCACAACAATTACTAATTATCCAAAAAATGGTGCAAGATTTATTCCTGCCTTTAGAAATTGTGCCTTGTCCAATTGTGCGCGACAAGGAAGGATTGGCACTAAGCTCACGCAATGCTTATTTGAGTGCCGATGGAATCAAACAAGCCTTAAAAATTTCTGCCTCTTTAAATGCTATCACCAAAGCAATTATGCGCGGCGTTAAAGAATCTCAACAGCTTAAAGAAGTCGCTTTAGAAGTGCTAGAAGGATTAGAAATTGAATATCTCGTTATCGTCAATCACTCGCTACAAAATATTGAACAAATCCACAAAAATTCCACTTTGATTCTTATTGTTGCTCGCGTTGAAGGGGTGCGCTTACTAGACAATCTATGGTTTTAATCAAAATCTTGCTTTCCTCTTTGTTATTTATAAGCAAGATTGTGGCGCAATTTACAACATAGAAAATCACCCATTAGAATTTAAAATTTAGCCTCCTCGTTATCGGCTATGACTTCACAAGAATTTATATTATAATTTATAAAACAAAATAAGGAATCTTAATGCAAGTTTTTATCGCAGGAAGTCATACTGATGTAGGGAAGACTTCAGTTAGTGCTGCATTATGTTATGTGTTTGGCTGGGATTATTTCAAGCTTGTTCAAGCAGGCACGCCCACAGATAGTCAAAAAATTCAAACCCTAACGCCAAAGACCAAAATCTATCCCAATGGAATCACTCTGCAAACACCCGCTAGCCCCCATATTGGTATGCAAAAAGAAAATGTGCATTATGATGGACTAAAGATTCCATTGCCAAAATCAAAAAATTTACTCATTGAAAGTGCTGGGGGGCTTTTTACTCCATTAGACAAACAACAATGTATGATTGATTTTTTAAGTCTATCCAAACTACCCTGTCTGCTAGTAGGTGGATATTATCTTGGCGGAATCAATCATATCTTGCTAAGTATTAATGCCCTAAAAACAAGAAAAATTCCTTTATTGGGACTGATTATAAGCAGAGACTCTAACGCACAAATGGACGCGTTTATCCAATCTTATACCAAAGTCAAAATCGCACACTTTACAGAATACAATCAAACAAATTTTCAGGAAAATGCAGAAAAACTAAAATCCGAAATGGAAAACCTTAAAATGATTTAAAACATATAAAAAGGCATATTTTAAGAGATAAAACGCTAAAATAGCGCAAAAATTTAAAGGTATGCTATGAAATTTAAACTCGCACATGCACCTTATATTGGAAATAAAATAGCATTGGATTTATCAAGTTGTGGATTTGTAAGCGTTTTACACGGACTAGAAAGCATTTCAAAAATCGCACAAACATTTATTGAAGCAAATATTCGTGAAGAGGCAAATATAGAAGAAAGAGCAAGAGAAATCTTAGAAGAAAATTTAGAAGAAATTGAATTTATGCGAGCAGATGAACATCAACTTTTTTGGAAAATCAAACAAAAGTTAGCAGAGAATGAAAATTTTATTTTGAATTTTGAAGACCGCTACAATCATCTAGCCCATAAGATTCTTGATGAACTCTTTGAGGAAGACTTAATTGATTCTGCAACTTCAGAAACAAGAATTGTTAATGTCATATTCAAAGCAATTAACAGCTATTCAAGAATCTATAATGAGATTGAAGAGGTTGTGCAAGAACGCATTTCAAACTACAAACGAAAAATCATATTTGGCAGCGAAGAATATGACTTGATTTTTGATAAACTTTATCAAGAAGAGCTCAAAAAGAAAGGGTTTTTATCATGAATCAGCCAAAGGATGCTTGGGTTTATTTAGAAAATGGACTATTTTTCAAAGCAAAAAGTTTTGGAAGCGACAAAACAAGTGTAGGCGAGTTGGTATTCAATACTTCGCTTACAGGTTACCAAGAAATTACAACTGACCCAAGCTATGCAGGGCAATTTATATGCTTCACGATGCCAGAAATTGGAATCGTGGGCACCAATAAACAAGATATGGAAAGTCATCAAATCTTTTCCAAAGGGATTCTATGTCGTCATTACAATGCAAATTTTTCTAATTTTCGCGCAGATAGAAGCTTGGCGGAGCTTTTAAAACAGTTTGGCGTAATGGGAATCAGCGGAATTGACACGCGATTCCTTACAAAAATCGTGCGCGAACAAGGCGCAATGATGATGGTTGCCTCTACTGAAATTTCCAATCCAAAAGAATTAAAAAACCTCTTAGAAAATAGCCCCAAGATTGAGGAAATTAACTACATTCAAGAAGTTAGCACCAAAACTCCTTACCACCATTGCCATGGAAAATTTGATTTTGGCACAATGGATTATACAACACCAAAAGCTAACCAAAAAATCCTTGCTATTGACTTTGGAATTAAACGCAGTATTTTAAATCAACTTGTCAATGCGGGTTTTAGTGTTGAAGTTGTGCCACATACTTTTGAAGCAGAATCACTCATTGCACGCTATAATCAAGGAGAATTTGAAGGGATTTTCTTGTCCAATGGACCCGGCGATCCACAGGTATTGCACACAGAAATCACAGAAATCAAGAAATTAATTTCTGCTAAGATTCCACTTTTTGCAATTTGTTTAGGACACCAACTACTTTCTCTTGCCCATGGCTATCCTACCCATAAACTCAAATTTGGACATCATGGGGGCAACCACCCAGTAAAAAACCTAATTACTCAAGAAATAGAAATCACCGCACAAAATCATAATTATTCTGTGCCAGAATCTATCCAAGAGATTGCTGAAGTAACCCACCGCAATCTTTTTGATAACACTATTGAAGGGGTGCGTTACAAAAACGCAATAATTTGCTCTTTCCAACATCACCCAGAAGCAGGACCTGGACCCTTAGAATCCACTGCACTCTTCAATGAATTTGCTAAAATGCTTCAGAGCACAAAGGCTTAAAAGGCATCCCTAAATGTCATCGAGCCTAGAATCACAGGTTTCTCAAACACTTGAAAGCCTAAAGTGCGATTCTAACTATCGCACTTTAATTCCTCAAAAACACAATCAATTTCAAATTTTCAAAGACTCACAAATAGGCAGTCCCAACACAATACACAAAAATCCAAAATGGCTTTTAAATCTCGCCAGTAACGATTATCTAGGACTTGCAAGTAATGAATCCTTTAATGCTGCATTCTTGGATTCTGCACTCTTCAAAGAAAACCTTATCTTTAGCTCTTCCTCTTCGCGTCTTTTAAGTGGAAACTTTGAAATTTACACAATGTTAGAATCTCACTTGTCCCGCACTTTTGGCAAACAAGCCCTCCTTTTTAATAGTGGCTTTCACGCTAATTTAGGCGTGCTAGGCGCATTAAATTCGCTCAAAAATGTCCTCTTTATTGCAGACAAATCCATTCACGCAAGCCATATTGATGGATTGAAATCCTTTAAGCCTACAAACCTCAAAAGATTTCTGCATAATGATATGGCTTCACTTGAACAAATTGTGCAAACCAATGCACACAAATACGATGCAATCATTATCCTAAGTGAGGGACTTTTCAGTATGGAGGGGGATTTTGCCCCACTACACGCTTTGGTTAGGATAAAGCAACGATTTGAAAATCTTTATTTGTATCTTGATGAAGCCCATAGTATCGGGAGTTTTGGCGAAAATGGACTAGGAATCTGCGCGGAATTGAAACTGCTAGACTCTATTGATTTTATTGTGCTGACCTTTGGAAAAGCACTTGCCTCTATGGGGGCTTGCGTCTTGTGCAACTCTCTTTTTCATCAGTATTTTGTCAATTTTGCTCGCTCTCTCATCTACTCTACCGCTTTGCCTCCTTTGAGCGTTGCAAGAAGTTTTTTCAGCTTTTTAGAGCTTCCAAACCTCAACAAACAAAGAGCCAATCTAGCGCAATTTAGTGCAGATTTCAAATCTCTGCTTGCAAGCAATTTGGAGTTAGAAATCTTGGGGGATTATAATATCATTAGTTTGATTTTGGGCGATAATGCCAAAGCAGTATATTTTGCCAAAAAATTGGAGCAAAAGGGCTATTTTGCTCCTGCTATCAAATCCCCAACCGTTCCAAAAAATCGCGCTTGCTTGCGATTCTCTTTGACTGCTAACTTGCCCTTTGGGGCTTTAGAATCTCTGACGCAAGAACTCAAAAGCATTTATGATGAATCTCTATTGCAATTTAAATAATCATAAAAACATCTTACTTCTCTTCGGTGGCTTTGCCTCTCATCCTTCACACTTTTTGCCCTTTATTCCTAAAAGTGAGGGTTGTATCCTTGTGCATCATTACCAGCATTTAGATTTTAGCGAACTCAAATCTTGCTTGAAATCCTTAAATCAAGATTCTAAAATCACACTTTTAGGTTTTTCTATGGGCGTTTTTGTTGCCCGCATTTTTTTAGAATCCCTCCAACAAGACTCTATAAATTTTGCACGCAAAATCGCCATTAATGGCACAGAATTCGGTATTCATTCACAATTTGGAATCCCTCCCAAACTCTTTAAACTAACACAAAAAACTTTTAGCTTGGAAGCTTTTAAGCGCAATTTATTTGGCGAGTTTTTGGATAAAACAAGTCATTTTATCTTCTTGGATTCTCAATCTTTGCGTGAAGAGTTGGGATTCTTTATCGAAGCTTGTGCGCGATTTGACACACTTACAAGTGAGATTTTTTGGGACAAAATCATCATTTCCAAACAAGATTTGATTTTCAGCACAAAATCCCAAAAAAATTTTTGGACTAGCTACAAAAATAATCAAGCGCAAATCTTGGAGCTTGACGCTCCGCATTTTGTATTTTTTGACTGGCAGATTTAATGCAATCACTTAAAACACAAATTCAGCAAAGTTTCCAAAAAGCTAAATCTACTTATGAAAAAAATGCAAATATTCAATGCTTGATGCAAAAAACCCTATTTGAACTTGTGCAAAAACACTGCGCAACACAGAAGTCTAATAATGTTTTAGAGCTTGGATGCGGGAATGGACTTTTATGCCAAAGATTCGCACAAGATTTTGATTTTGAATCCTATTTGGCAGTAGATTTGGTAGATTTTTCACAAGAATTCGCAACTATTAAAACAAACCCAAAGAGCAAGATTGTATTTTTGCAAATGGATTTTGAAGATTTAACTCAAATTAAAAAAATCAATCCAGTCTTAAAATACGATTTAATTCTATCTAATGCTGCAATTCAATGGGTTCATCAACCAAGTTTTTTGTCTAGTTTAAGCACTTTGTTAAATCCTAAAGGATTTTTGGCTTTTAGCACCTTTGGTAAGGAAAATTATCAAGAATTGCGTAGCTTCTTTGGCATTGGACTAGAATATCTGGACATAGAAGACTATCAGAGGATTCTAGAAATAGATTTTAAGATTGTAGAATCTTTTGCAGTTGAGATGCCCTTGTGCTTCCAAAATACCCTTGCGCTTTTTAAACATCTCCAAAATACAGGTGTCAATTCTCTGCAACGAGGCTTTAAGCTCAATAAATCCCATTTGCGAGAATATGCCATGCGATTCCACAATACCCTAACCTATCATCCTCTTTATGTTGTAGCCCAAAAACGAGAATCCTAAATAAACCTTTCATTTGCTCACAAGAATAAGCTCTATAACTCCACACACAAGGATACAAGTGCCTCATTACAAGTGCAAAAGAATCAATAGGATTCAACAATGTTTTGCTATAATACATCAAATAAACACCAAAGGAAACTTATGCAAAGATTTTTCAAGTCGTTTTTGGGAGTGATTTTGGGTGCATTCTTTATGTTTAGCGGATTAAATGCAGAATCCCTAAAGGAAGGCAAAGATTATATTGTGCTCAAAACTCCCCTTAATGTTCCACCCAAGTCCATTGTAGAGATTTTTAATGTAGGTTGTCCGCATTGTGCAAAAATGGGAGAAGTTTTACCAAAACTATTTGCAACGATTCCACAAGAAGCAGTATTTTTGCCTTATCATATCCTTACAGGAAGTGCCTTTAGTGCTCAAGCAAGCGAAGTTTTAGCTGTTGCAGTGGCGATTGATGAGGAACGCAATCTGACTTCAAGGGATATTGAATCCTACTTCAGACGCGCAAGCAATGCGTATTTTGACGCATTTTTCAAAAAAAATCTACACTTTCCAAACAAGGAATCTTTCATTACATTTGGTTTGGACGCAATGGAGATTTCACAAACTCAATTTGAAGTGCGCCTACATCAAAAAGAAGTGCAGGATAAGCTAAAAACTTGGGAAGCTTCTATCCAACAAACAGGAATACAAAGCGTGCCTAGCTTCATTATCAATGGCAAATATTTAATTCTCTCCCAATCCTTAAAAGATACAGAAGATTTCATCTATAAAGTTAATTATTTACTTGGGATTTAAATTCATAGAAATTTAAAAATATCTTCACACTTTATTGACAAAGTGCCCTTATAATTTCAAGTGAAAATAAAACAATCAACAAGGAGATAAAATGAAAACTTGGAAATTATTTGGAGCATTCGCAACTGCAGCGATTCTTTCTACTTCTGCTATGGCAGGATACGATTTTGATGTGCGCGGACAGATTTCTGCCGTAGATGACAAAAACAAAACCATCACATTATCAAGCGCAGGTGGGCAACTTGTCATCAAAGTTTTACCCTATACAGAAATTAAAGGCGATGATTGTGGGGCATTCGGACAAGACATTTATGGAAGCTTCAAAGATTTGACCGTAGGCAAATTTGTAGAAGTTGAAGCAATCCCTTATGGTGGCTACAATGCTTATGCAGAAAGCAATTCACAAGCTATCAATCCACAAACAGGTTTGCCACAAAATATGCAATTAACTGCTAAAGAAATTGAATGGAAATGCTATCCTAGAGCATATTAATCTTCACAACATCTTTACATTACCTCAAAAACTTTAGATGTCGCGGTGATTATCACGCAAAACGATTTTGCCGCTACATCATTGCGAGGCTTGATTCTCAAATCACAGCAATCCACAATTAAACTCAAAACACATTCAATAATCTTTAAGGTTTTTTCTCCTATAATTAAATATATGAACAAATGCTCATATATTTAATTAATTTCAAGGAGATTCTATGCCAGAAATAGGTGAAAATCGCACTCACTCCCTGCAAGAGATTCTAAAAAAACTACCTGAAGAAGAATTGCTTTATGACCTTGCAGAACTATTTAAAATCTTTGGAGATTCCTCAAGGATTCGGATTTTGTCTCTTTTACAGATAGACAAACTTTGTGTCAATGAAATCTCTCAACTTCTAAACCTTACGCCAAGTGCCGTTTCTCACCAACTAAGAATCCTGCGTCAAGCGCGACTTGTGCGTTATCAAAAAATTGGCAAAGAGGTCTTTTATTCCCTAGATGATGACCATATTGAAAAGATTTTTGACCAAGGCTTAGAACATATCCAAGAAATGTAAGGAGGATTGAATGAATTGTGCTCAAAGAGAATGTCAAAATACCAAACAAACCCTACAATCTCAAGGCACACAAGAGATTTTAGAACAAAAATCTGTCCGCAAGGCTGTATTTGTTGGTGCGCTTGCCCTCTATGGCTTTGCTCTTTTAGCAGATTTGAAAGTCTTTGAATGGACTTCAAACCCTACAATCTTAACTCTTATTTTTATCATTTGCTATTTTTCTTTGGGTCTTGGAATCCTAAAGGAAGCATTTAATAGCATTACCAATCGTGAATATTTCAACGAAAATACCCTAATGGCACTTGCCTCTTTCAGCGCATTTTGTATTGGCGAAAGTGCAGAGGCAGTAGCGATTCTAGTATTTTATCGCGTAGGAGAAAATTTGCAGGACTATGTAGTAGAAAAAGCCAAAAGACAAATCCACTCTTTGAATGCCCTCAAAATAGAAAAGGCTAGGGTCTTACGCAACGACACGCAAATTTGCATTGAACCAAAAGAGATTCAAAAGGGAGATATTTTGGTTGTGTTTGCGGGAGAGAGAATCCCAGCAGATGGTCAAATCCTCAAAGGAGAAGGAAATATTGATAATTCTGCACTCAATGGGGAATCTATCCCACAAAGCGTTGTCGCGGGGGATTATGTGTTTTCTGGAGGAATTAATTTAGATGGAATCTTGCAAATAGAAGCAACTCAAAACTATGCAAACTCTGCATTTAGCAAGGTTTTACAACTCATTGAAGAGGGCAATGCGCAAAAAAGTCATAGCGAAGAGTTTATCACAAAATTCGCGCGCTATTATACGCCAATTGTTACTCTTTTAGCCTTTGGGGTCGCACTTTTGCCAACACTTTATTTCTGGGCTTTAGGAGCGGAATTTATGGAAGCTTTCAAGACTTGGTCTTATCGTGGAATTATTTTCTTGGTCGTCTCTTGCCCTTGTGCTCTAGTGATTTCAATCCCACTTACCTTTTTTGCCTCTCTTGGAAAAGCCTCAAAAATGGGAATCCTCATCAAGGGTTCAAGCTATCTTGAAGCCATGTATTCTGCACGGACAATTATATTTGACAAAACGGGCACACTCACAAAAGGCGAATTAATTATCAAAGAAATCCAAACTTACGCGCAATATGACCAAAACTTCATCTTAAACAATGCTCAAATGCTAGAATTGCATTCTAATCACCCGATTGCCAAAGCGATTCTAAACTTTGAGATTCCACAAACCAACCAAGGTAAAATTGAAAACCTCAAAGAACATGCAGGAGGTGGAATCACCGCTACAATCAATGACAAAAAACTAGCACTTGGAAATGCACGCTTTATAGAATCTATCACCCAACAAAAGATTCAGACAGAACAAAGTGCAAAATGTCAAGTCTTTCTTAGTCTTGAAGACAAAGTCATCGGCTCTATTGTGCTAGAAGACGCAATCAAAGATGAGGCAAAAGAAGCATTAGCAAAACTTAGCGCACGCGGAATGCAACGCATCATGCTAAGCGGAGACAAACAAAGTGTTGCGCAAGAAGTTGCGCAAAGCGTAGGAATCAAAGAATATTATGCTAATCTACTCCCTAATGAAAAAGTTGCTCACCTCAAAGAGATTCTAAACCAACACAAGGCAAAAGGCAAAAAGGTGATTTTTGTAGGTGATGGCATTAATGATGCACCTTCTTTGGCTCTTAGTGATATTGGAATCGCAATGGGCAAAGCTGGTAGTGATGTAGCATTAGAGGGAGCAGATATTGTGATTATGGACGATGATTTAAACAAGATTCCAAAAGCCCTTGAGATTGCGGATAAAACACGCAAGATTCTATGGGAAAATATCGTATTTGCACTCGGAACAAAATTGGCAATTATGATTTTGGGCGCATTGGGAATGGCAAACCTTTGGCTTGCACTCTTTGGTGATGTGGGCGTGGCACTTCTTGCTTTACTAAATGCAAAACGCACGATAAGATAGGGGAATAGTTTCGCAACTATTTGTCCAAGCACAATTTGCAAATAAACTAATCGCACCATAGGTCGCCACTAAAACACCAACGATTATCATTTTTTTATTTTCTTTCCTTTTTCGAAGTTCATATTTCATTAAAATTAGGGTGATTAAAATTAATTTTATCTTAAATTAATCTATGTTTAATGGGATATTTTTTATTGTGTAATTATAAAACGCCATTTAAAATCAAAGTTTTTCCATTTAAAAACGAAGTGGTTTGATTTAAAATGGAAAAATTAAGCGAATATAAAGCAAAGAAATATCAAGAAATTAATGTTTAAAAGAATTGAGAAGATTATTTCTTTGACCGCATTACTAACACAATTAAAGATTATTCCTAAGAAATGTAAAGAATATTCTATGGAATCTTTATAGTTAATATTCGCTTTAAGTCTAGCTTGTCAAAATAAGGAGTATTGCTTATGAGGAGGGCGAGGAAGTCATCAAGGAATTTAAAGAGAATAAAAGGATTTTTAAGTTTTCTTTTTTTAAGCTATAATAGTCTTAAATAACTCAATAATACATTAAGGAATTAAAATGAAATTAGCTTTAAAAGACAATTTCTTTGATAAAGACGAAAACTGCACATTTGAAAATGATAAACTTAATAGACGAGCCATTGCTGAGAATTTAACAAAAATTTTAAGAGATTCAGAAACTAATGCACAAGGATTGATTCTTGCCTTAAATGCACAATGGGGAAATGGTAAAACAACTTTTATTAAAATGTGGAAAAATATGCTTGATGAGGATTATAAGATTTCAAATCTTTATTTCAGTGCTTGGGAAGAGGATTATACTAAAGAACCTTTGATTGCTCTTTTAGGGGAATTGAATCGGTATTTAGAATATAAGGGAAAACAAAATAAAAAGATAAAAGAAACATTAAAGTTTGCAAAGGAAACTTTACAAAAAGCAGCACCCGCTTTATTGAAGATAGGCACACAAGTTTCTCTTAATGCAATGGGGATAAAAAATGAATCAATGGAAAAAATTTCACAAATACTAACAGAAGATAGCGTAAAAACATTAATTGAAAACTACTCTAAAGAAAAAGAATGCTTAGCTCAATTGAGAGAGAATCTAACAAAAGTTTTTGAGGCAATAGAAGAAAAAGAGGGACAACCTTTCATTGTTTTTGTAGATGAAATAGACCGCTGTCGCCCAACCTATGCCATTGAAATGTTAGAGCGTATTAAACACCTCTTTGGGATTCCAAATCTTGTATTTGTAATCTCTATTGATAAGGCACAACTCTCCAAATCTATTCAAGCAATTTATGGACAAATTGATACAGAAAATTATCTTCGGAGATTCTTTGATTTGAGTTTATTTTGCCGAATCCCTCTCCACAAAGTTTTTGTAATTATTTACGAGAAAGATTAGGAATCAAAACGAATCTTTCAAATATTTTTATAGCAGATAATTTTACCTTAAGAGAATTGCAAAAGATTCTTCCTCAAATTAAATTATTGGAGAAACAACATTCTAAAACTCAAGGCATTGAAAACTTTGACATAGAACACGCTATTTTTATTTTGCTTCTTAAAATCTACAAGCCTGATTTGTATATGCAATTACCAAACATTACAGATGCAAAAGGAATAATGGAGATAGTGGAGAAGATTGCTTGCAAAGAAACAGCAATTTTAGATAAACAACTTTTTATGTATTATGTAGAAATTGTTTATAGTTTATGTAAGCAAATATACAATCAAGACTATCACTTTTGGAGAGAACAGGAATCATCCAATGAGGGTAAAGTTAGAGATTTTTATTCCTATATAGTCAAAACTTATTGTGCTTTCTTTAACATAGAGCATAAAAAACTACAATTTCCTATATCAATTAATTCGAAAGAAATAACCAATGCCATCAATTTCATCTCTCAATTTGACATACAAGACAGCTAAAGCAATCAAAGCTTATTCAGGATTAGAAGTAGAATCCTTATCTCTTTCTATAATTGCTTCTTTTGCGTCCTGCGGTATAGAGATTCAAAAAAATTATCAATTCCCTTAGGGCGTGTTATCATCTCTTGCACAATGAAATTCAACATTTCAAAGAGATTATAAGCAATCTCTGGATTATCGTTTATATCTAACTCTTTTGTAGAATGCACCGCATTATTGCCTGTAATGCGCACAATATCTAAGGCTTTTTGCACTTTTGCAGGAAGTCCTAATTTAACAAGTTCTTTAATATCATCATTGATGCTTGTATGCTTAAGGTTTTTATATTGCTCAAAATTATCACTCAAATATAATATTAATTCCTCTAAGGCTAAACGCAATAAAGCACAAGCTGCTCTAGGAGAATCCCCTAAGACATTAGAAGCTTCCTTGTAGATTGCTTTAATAGATTCGGGCATATCCTCTGCTGGAGGAATAGCAGATAATTTAGGATAAAGCATTTCCTCTTTTATAGTGGGCTTACCCCTTTGCAATGTCCCATATTTACACCAAAGGCTATAATACTTACATACTTGACACACTGCAATATGGATAGAATAATTTATATCAGGAGTATGTCCTTCATATAGACACTCCCAATTCATTTGAGCTAACACACCACAATAAGGACAAGTAAAGGCTGTTTGACAAAAACTTGGAGAGACGAATTTTTGCATTATTTTTCCTGTTTTTCAAATGTAACATTATAATCACATTCTGCTAAGAATCTCTTTATTAAACCTCCTTTCATTTCAAAATCCATTTTCTATTTTTCTAATTTTTATGCTAAATTCCTTTTAAAACAAAAGGATTATTATGGAAATGGAAGAAGTCATTGAAAAGTTAAAGGACATCTTAGCAAGTGAGGGACGAGAGAAGACTAAAAGCATTGATGTGGCTAAGGCTTTAGGCATACACCCTGATACTTTTAATAGTATGAAGTTTAGAAACTCTATCCCTTATAAACAAATCCTAAACTTCTTAGAGCAAAGAAAGATTAATATCAATTACTTTTTCTTTGGAAGTTCGCCAAAGGAGAGTTTAGCATGTGAGGAGAAGTATAGGATTCTAAAGCTTTACAAGACTAATGCTTCCTTAGGTGGCGGGGGAATTAATGAATTTGTAGAATATCAAGAGATAGTAGTAGATAATGCACTGCTCAATTTCTTTCAAAGTCAAAATTGTGAATTCCTTACAAGCTTTGGCGATTCTATGGAACCCATTATCAAGGACGGCTCTATTTGTGTGATTGATAAAACAAAACCCTTTAAAGATAAAGGTATTTATGTCATCAATACTAGAGAGGGGCTTTTCATCAAGCAAGTTTTCAAACAAGAAAATGGAGTGATTCTGCACTCTTTTAATCCTGCGTTTGAAGATATTTTTTACAATAATGGAGACTTTTTACTAATGGGTGCAGTAATTGGTGAAATCAGACGAATCCACAGCACACACTAAGCTTGCACAAGTTATCTTTGTCCTAATAAAAAACAAGGAGAAAGAATGCAAAACCTAGTAAAGAAAGAAACGCTTAGAGAAGATTTAGAAGGAATCCTTTTAACAAGATACGAAGAGACCGACGATACCCTTTACACTTACAATCAAAATCTCAATATAAGATTGCAAACGCTAGAGGAGATGAAAGCTTTAATGGTAGCATTAAAAGAAATCATTGAAGACATTAAGAATGCAAAAGTCAGTGATGATTTTAAAGAGATTGTAATTGAAGTAGAAAACTGCTTTTGCAAAAGCGTAGTTTTAACTTATGTGGAATCTAGCGATTATTATAGAGCATCTTTTAAATAATTATTAGGCACATTTGAGTGCCTAATAATTCCTCACCAACAACTCCTCCCTCTTCACTCCCTGTGCTTTCATATTGATTCTATAATGTGTCTCTAGGATTTCTATTGTAAAGTTCTTATAGAGATTCCTAATCAGTTCGCAATCATTATAACTTAGCAAGAATTTACCCTTGATATTCTTTAAAATCTCACATAAATCCTTATGGTCCTTTAAATCAAAAGTCTTTTTGTTTTTATAATAATTCTCTGTTCCCACATAAGGCGGGTCAAGATAGAATAAAGTTCCCTCACTATCATACTGCTTAATAAAATCTCTAAAGTCAAGATTCTCAATGCTTACAGGTCTAAGTCTCTGTGCATAAACCTGAAAGCCCTTATAAATATTCTTGGGACTTCTTGCCTTTTTCATCATCGCATAATTATCCCCTTTCCCGCCAAAGCTATGCACGATAGAGTAATAATAAAGTGCAGCTTTTTCTATATTGTTTCTTGGGATTTTGACTTTAGAATCCAAGAATAAATCTCTACCATTGAGCATTCTATTTAATTCTAGCTGAAGACTCTGCGGTCTTGTTTGAATGATTCTGTGCAGATTGATTAAATCCAAATTAGTATCATTAATCACTTCATTATACTTTGTGCCTAATCGCTCTTTGGCATAAAGCACGGCAAGGCTTCCCCCAAAGACTTCTGCATAGGTTGTATGCAGGGGCATTCTCTCTACGATTGCCTTTGCCATTTTAGATTTCCCTCCAATCCAAGCAAAGGGAGGTTTTAAAGTGCTAGTTTTCATTTTAAAGTTTGCATTCTCCATTGCAACTCCTTTTAAAATGAAATCAATAAGCCTTAAATTACAATTTAAAGCTATAATGTTTTTGCTAGTTTTCATTCAAGGGGGTTTCCCCCTTAAACTTCATCAAGATTGAATCCTGCCGAATCTCTATCCTTTATCCAAAGAATCTTTTGCTTTTTGTTTGATTTTTTCCTCTCTTTTAGAATCTAATCTCTCACTTTGCCATTTCACAATGAGTTCCAAGCAGGCACATTTTTTCTCTAAAGTTTCTATTGCTTGGTTTAAAGATTGGATTTGAGCTTTTAGGTGTTTCTTTTTCACTTCTCAAACTCCACGCTCGTAATAAATCCATTTGCATTCAAAGTATGCGTAACGCTTTTAATGTGATAGATTCCATTATCCTCTTTGGCATTGCTTAATTCTAGTTTGCCTCCCGCATAAATCTTGCTTCCATAGATTGTGAGATTCCCGCTTACAATCCCTGCGTTGGCACTCTTGAGTTTTGCTTCTGCCCTTAGCTTTGCCTCCGCACTATCTTTGAAGCTATGCTCTATCCTAAGTTGTGGTTCTCCACTTCCTACAATCACTTCTTTTATCTTGTTCTCTTTGGTATCGTGCCAAATTGCCTTAGCGGAAGCATAAGAAGTTTTATTGGAGTGTTTAATAGAGAAGCTTTCCACTTCGTTTAAATCAATCCTAGCAAGAGGCAATTTCTCACTCTCTGCTTTGCGTAAAAAGAGGATTTGATTGTCCTTGATAGAGAAGACTGCCTCGTGTGCTTTGGCAAATCTCTTTAAGAAGTTTAAATCACTCTCATTGTGCTGGGCAGCATAGAGAATCTTAACCTCCCCAAAGTCTGCTTTATAAGAGAGGCTATGCTCTTTAGCAATTCTCTCTACAATCTCCTTTAAACTCACCTTCTCCCAAGAACGATTCTTTTTCTGTTTCAATGTCCCGCTAAAATCTACTCCTGTAGCAGTAATGTTTGTGGTATGCAATGTCCTCTCACTTGTTTGGACTGCAAAACACCCACAATACCAAAGCCCGCTTTCTTTGTATCCTAACCAAAGCTTGAGTTTGTCTTGATATTTGGGACGCTTAAACTCCCCTACGACTTCTAAAGTAATTTCATCACTTATAATTCCTGCTTCATCTTTGAAGCTTAGGGAAATCAGATTCTTTTGCAAATGCTCTGTAATGTCTTTATCATTGGCTAGAAGTTTGAAGCTAGGAGTAAAGTTTGTCATGGATAATACCTTTTAAGAGTAAGATTTAAAGTGCGCTTCAAACTTGCCCCATTGGGTAAGAGAGATTCTCTTTTAATTTTAAAGGATTCTACTAACACTTCCCCGATAATCTCTCCAAATCCTAAAACCATAAAGAAAGGCTTTTTTGCTTTGACTTGTGCTTTAAACTCTTCTAGGATTCCTTGTCTTTGCAAGATTAAATCTAACTCTAGTTCTAAAGATTCTTCAAACTTCCCGCTATTAAAGTATGTAGGGTGATTGCCAACGCGCTTTACTTCACTAAAGGGCAAGGAGAGGTTTTCTGTGATTGTGTTGAGCTGTGCTTGGGGTAATTCAAAAGTAAAATCCCCTAATGCCAAATAAGCCATTCTTTATCCTTTAAATTTCAATATCACTCATTGTGCGATTCCTCTCACTCTCTTTTGCTCTCTTAAGGGCAATCTCTACTTCTCTTTGAATGTCTCTTTGGAGTTGGGAGTTCTCTGGAATCTTGCCATCGGTGGTTTGCACATTGATTCCGCCTGTGAAAGCGACTTGAATGTTGTTTGCCTTAGCAGGTTGGAGTGGGGCTACTTGAATGGCTTCTATTTGGGATTGCTCTGCTTTGATGCTTGTCTCTCCAAATCCAAAAAAGCTTTTGATACTGCCAATTGTTTCTCCTATTTTGGAAATTGTGGCTTTAAAACCTGCAATCCAGCCACCAAGTAAATTGCTTAAATATTCACTAATAGGAGAAAATGCAGAAATAATCAATCCCAAAGGAGACCATTTGAAAATTTTCTTATAGAATTCCCAAGTAGAGATAAACTTCTCTTTAATACCACTCCAAAGATTTGAGAAAAATTCCTTTAGCGGTGTCCAATATTTATAGATTAAAAACACACTACCAGCAATTAATGCACCAATGAGAAAAATTGGATTTAAAAGAATGGATTTGCCAATAAAAGATAACACTGCACCAAAAGTTTTGAGGGCAACACTGCTAAGGGCGATTGCTTTGCTAACTCCCAAAGTCGCAATTCCATAAAGCTTTGTGGCAACCATTGTAGCCCCAAGACGAGCTTTAACTAACAATAGCCCAAGATTCTTTGCCTTTAGCCAAGCAACACTTCCCATAACTGCTTTATTGAAAAGGCTAAAATAAGGCAAGGCTTTCAGTAGATTTAAATGCACGAGATTAAACACAAATCCCAATCCAGCACTAGCCACAATAAAAGAACCAAAGGCAGCCACCGCACCTACGACTACTCCAGAGATTTTAGGGAATCTCTCACAAAGTGTAGCAAAACCATTAATAATAGGATTAATCACGCCAATAATCCCATTTAAAGGTGGCAGAAGAATGCTTCCGATGGTGATTCCAAGATTTAAAACGCTAGATTTAAGAAGCGTGAGTGCATTCTCTGTGGTCGCCGCACGGGTTTCAAACTCTCTTTGCAAAGAACCCACCTTGTTTTTATCATTTGCTAAGGATACTGCTTTTTTGTAATTATCAATCCCGCTTACAAGCAATGCCATATCATCGCCGAACTCTGCACCAAAGAGAGAGCTTAGAATCCCCATTTGCTCACTCTTTTCTACTTCGGTTAGGGTTTGTAAAAAATCCTCTAATCCTTTTTGGGGATTGTTTTGGATAGAATCTTTCAATTCCTCTGCACTTAATCCAATCTCTTCTAAGGCTTTTCTAAAACCTGCAGTTTGCTTTTCGGGTGCTAATAACTTAGTAAAGAGCGAATTAATTGCCGTTCCTGCAACTTCGGGGGCTTTCCCCATTGCGATAAAGGCACTTCCAAGTGCTGCGGCATTTTCTGCGCTTAATCCCATTACTTTGGCTGTTCCTCCAATCCTTTGTAAGACTTCTGTGATTTCACTTGCTTTTGCAGCGGAGTTATCGGAGATATGATTAATCGTATCGCCTAAGCCCTCCATTTCTTTTAAGCCTAACCCATAGACATTCATAATCTTTGCCATTGTATCCCCTGCATTCTCGGCACTCATATCAAAAGCAGTGCCTATTTTAGCCACAAGGCTAGTAAAGCCCATCAAGTCTTTTTTGGCGATTCCAAGCTGTCCCCCACTTGCGGTGATTTTGGCAAGTTCTGTGGGCAAAAGCGGAATGGTTTGAGAGAGTTTGCGAATCTCTGCTCCAAAGGCATTTAATTCCTCACTTGAATCAAAATCCACTACCTTTTTCACATCTGCCATAGAGCTTTCAAAATCAATTGCGGCTTTTACAGGCATTGCAATACTTGCGCCTATGGCTGCTTTCTCAATAAAGCTAGATTTAAAACCATCAATCTTGCCTTGCACTTTGAGCTCTAATTCTTTATTGCGCAAGGATTCTAATTGTGCTTTGATTCCATTTAGTGCAGTTTTAAGCTTATTAAGAGGTGAGAGATTTACTTTCGGGGATAGAGTCGTTTTTAATGCGCTTTGATTTAGGTTCTTAATTTTGCTCAATGCTTTTTGCGCAGCATTAAATCCATCACCTTCTAAAGTAGAGCCAATTTTAATTGCGATTCCTAAATTTTGCATTCATTTCCTTTTGTGTGTGTCCATTTCTAGTGGTTTTATAAAGAGATTTTGAAAATGAATAGGCAATTAGGAAAGCTTTTACTTGTAAAAGCTAGGTCTCCTACTTTTGTCTGTGAGTTTTTAAAATCTCTTTATAATTCCTTGTCGTGTATGGATTTATGCGAACAAGTAAATCTTTTAAAACCTTTTAAACGCCCTTTAAAAAGCGTTTAAACTTTAATTCTTTGTGCAATCCTTTGCAATTTGCTCTACTTCTTTGTAATACACTGCCAATTCCTTGTGTGATTCAAAGCTTCCATTTTCTTTGGGTTTTTTGGGTAACTCTAAATTGCATTGAATGGGAATCAAAACTTCTTGGGTTTGAATTTTGTAAAGAGGCTTAGAACACGCAGAGAAAAAAATTAAGAGGAATATTGCTAAAATGCTCTTGGAGGTTTGCCTTAAAGGGCTGCAACCCTCTAAGGTAAGTTTTAACCTCTGAAATGAGGTGATTAACTTGCTTTTAAAAACAATCATAATGCTAATTGCAAAAGTAATTATACTACTTTGCATTTTAGCAGTCAAGGCATTATAGCCTTGCGCCCTTGTGGCGTTATGATTTAAGCCCTTTTTATTCATTTGCCTAACTCCTTAAAGATTTGTTTGTATCCCCTTAGCTCTGCCTCACAACTAGAATCTTTGATGATAATTTCTCTAATAGATTTTGTGCTAATTTGTGTCTTTTGCACTTGTAAGTTTTTGAATGCTTCATTTTGTTTTTCTATTGCCAAACTAAGTTCCTTGACATTTAAATTTGCTTGTTGCAATTCCAAATCTTTTAAAAGCAAATCTTGCTTTAAAGACGCGTTTTGCCATACGAAGAAACAAAACCCAAGAGCTAGACTTACACAGAGCATTGCAAGAATTGCTTTGGTGTCAAGTTTGCTAAGGATAGAAAAAATCATTGATAGTCCCAACTTGCCTTTTTTCCTCTTGTGTCAATATGCACAAATCCACCATAAGGATTTGTCTTGTTGCGTTTGATTGCAATTCCCAAAGGACGATTACCATACCTTTGAATTACATAGGCATAAACTTCTTCTGTCGGCACTCCAAACACCACAAAGTCTGCTGCACTCCCAATCGTGTGTTGGCTTTGCGTTGCACCTCCCACTCTTTTATTGTGTTCAGGGCAACGATAGCCACTATTGATTCTAAGGCATCTCCCGAAATGCTCTCTAATTTCTGTTAGGATTGTAACAAGTTCATCACTTGGCACATTGGGAGGAAGTTGGCATTTCCCACACCGACATTCAAATTCGTATTGTTTAAAATATTGGTTCTCTTTCATTCTTTCTCCTTTGTCATTCTTTCTGCAATTTTGTTTAACTCCAAAAAATCAAAATAATCCATTTCCATACAATCTCTATAACTAAAATGTAAGACTGCCCCAAGATTTGCAATAATTACAAGAAATGAATCTCTTGTAATTAATTTACCGCCAAAAAATCTTGCAATCCTTTTTGTAAAATCGCATAATCTCTTAAAGTGAGATTGTCCAACTCCTCTTGCGTGATTCCTGTAAGATTTGAAAGGAGCGCAATCTCTTTTTCTTCTGCATTTGGAATATTTGACAATGCGCGCATATCTCTAACAAGAGGAATGCGCATCTCCACTTCTCTACCACAATCTTTTAAAACCAACTTCAAATTTTTTAATTCTTTCATTTTTTTCTCCTTGTTAAAATTTTTATCAGCTTTTATCTTGCCAACTTTAAGACGAACAGGCAATCAGGAAAGCTTTTATTGATAAAAGCTAGGTCTCCTACTCTTAGTCTTAGTTTTAAAGTTGGCAAGGTTGCAGACTTTGCACTTGTAAAACCGCCTACATCACATTAGAGCGCAAACTCGTCCAAATATCTCTCCCGCCAATGAGGCAAATCATATTTCTTGTATCCACAAGCGTTACAGGGATTCCATTTTCGTCTTTTTTGTAAAAATACACTTGCATTTCAAGCTCAACTTCTACTTCCTCTCCTGCGGCAACCTTTGGCAAAGTAAGCTTTGTAATATTTCCCCTAAAGGTTGCCACATGTCCAAAATGTCCTTTAGAAGAGCTAACATTCCATTTGACATAGAGATTGGATTTCTCATCAAATTGCGAACCCATAGAGGTAAGATACACAAGGTTGTATTCGCTAAACTTTACTTTAAGCGTCATTTCCTTTAGGATTCCACTATTTTGATTGGATTTATAGAATCCTCCATTTTGCGTGTAGGTTTCAAACTCAATGGCTGGAATCTCAACTTCCTTGCTCACTCCTAAAAACCCAATGCCCTCAACAAAGACTTGCGCGGCATTGATAACTTGTGCCTCTCTTAGTTTTGAAAAAACCATTTTGCCTCCTTTATGAAATCATCTTAATCAGCGTATCGGCATATTTATCAGTGTAATTGAAATTAATCTCCAAACGCTTCACAATAGGCGTATTCATCAAATCCACATCTAGATAAAACTTCCCTGCAGTGATATTTGCTGCAGTGTTTAGCTCATCATTCCAAGAGACTTCATAATCCACAAGCACATCTGCGCCTTTTAATGCTAGAAGCATTTCCTCTACGGAATCTTTCGCTGCCTTTAGCACATCGGCTCTTCTATCAATCGCCCAAAACACACCCTCTAATGCAGCCTTAGCAATCCTATCAAACACACGCACACGCGTAAAGTCTTGCCAAATAGAATCCGTAGAAGTCGTATGATTCCCCCAAGTCCTAAAGCCCTGATAACGAATAATGGTTGTAATGTTTTTATTGCGGATTCTATCGGCTTCGCATTCTTCTCCTGCTTCAAACTCTACAATACGCTTTGTGCCACTAATTCCACCCAAAACACGATTAGAGTGAGAATTAGAGAATCCATACTCTTCCTCACCATCTACATAAGCAATCAACCCTGCGATTCTTGCGCTCATTGGCTCAAAGGATTCTGCATTTTTAAGCGTATCCCAAACTTTAACATAAGGGTCGCAAAGCAACACCCTCTCACTTCCATAGGAAGCGACTTTCATACTTGCTTCTGCCTCACTCTCACAATTCAAATCAATAATTGCATGTCCGCTTAAAGCTGTCGCGATACTTTGCATTTCCGCACCAATGTCTAAGTCGTGGCTAAAATAAGGCGCAATGATTAAATTTGGTTTATATCCAAAGAGTGCATAAGCCTTGCGGAATCTCCCAATTGCTTCAATGATTCTTGTTTTAATCTCTGTGTCATTATAGAAATTCTCTGCACTCTCTCCTGATTGGCTTAAATTAATCACTACAAAGCTAAGAATGATAGGACATTTTGCGTTTTGGTCTATAATTCCGTCCAAAACGCGCACAATTGTTCCCTCATAATTTTCAAATTCTTTTAAAGCCTCACTTGCAGAACCAAAGAATCGCATAGGCTCTTGATTAAGACTTTCCATTAAAGCTACATCTGCTTCTACATCTCTTTCTAATGCGATACTAACCACTGCGCCAATAGGCGTGGTAGAATCAATCTGAATTGGACGCGCCGCACTAGAGGAGCGCGTGGTATTGACACCAAAAACACTAGCCATTTTTTCTCCTTTGAATCAAGCTTAAAATTGGTTTTAAAAGTAAGGCATAGAATCTAACGCTTGTATAAATTGCCATTCTTTGAAATCTACAAACTCCAAGAATCCTTAAAGCAGACAAAAACACATCATCGGCAACTTTGCGTTTCAATTTCCCCTCTACACTTAGCTCACAAAGATAATCGTGCAACACATAAGCCTTTGTGGGTTTCCCTACAGGGGAAATCAAACTTTGAAAGAGTTGCGGGACACTCCCAAAGTCTGTTTTAAAGCCTAAAGGCACTTCTACAAACAATTTCCCTCTCATCTCATCTAATTGCAAGATACCACAAGGGAGATTGCGCAAACTTTCCGCATGTGTGTCAAAGTAGAATCTAAAAGGCTCTAACAGCTCAAAATCCTTTCCTTGTCTTAAAATCGTGATAAGTTCTCTATTCATTCTCTTTCTCCTTTTCTTTTTCTATATGTTTGCTTTCAAATTTAAAATGTCTTAGCACAAATCCTTGCACTTTCTTAATAGCAAGGTTGTAAATATCTAGCTCTTTGATTGGTGTCCTAGTCTTAATGCTTTGGATATTAATCATAATGGCTAGAATCTCTCCGAGTGTCAAAAAAGCGAAGGAATAATCCACAAAGAATTTAAAAGCCTCTAGGATTTTTGCCTCTAGCGCAAACACAAAAGGAATGCTTAGCATTAGAGTTTTTGAAAGCAATTCAGAGCAAACAAAAGCTCCCACTTCTTCTTTGAGTGCAAGAGTTTTTAAGAATCCCGCAAACATAGAGACAAAAAAGATAAACAAGAGTGCATAAACTTGCACATCTTTAATGCCAAGATAGTTAATGCTTGCATAAAACCACGCGACAATGCAACTCCCAATAATCAAAAAAGCATTAGAATCTCTATCTAAGCTCATTATCTTCTCCTTGCCATATAAACTCAACACGCGCAAAGGGTAGATTAAACGCTTGGAGATGATAAAACACATTTTTAAGCTGCTTATGGTAATGATAAGCTCGCATTTCTTTGGTTAAGAAAAGGAGACAATTGGGAATGCCCGCTTGAAAATTCTTTGCATTCTCTCTTAAGAAATCCGAAATCTCAAAACTCCAATATTCTCCTAAATCCTCTCCATCGGTTTCTAGCTTGGCAGGAAAAAGCCCCAAATGTGCGATATGGTCGCATTTATTGCGCTTATCATCTCCATAAACCCTACAAGTAGAGCGCAAAAGAAAAATCCGCGCATCTTGGCTAAAAGGGTCAGCACAATTAATTTCAAAAACACTCTTTTTGATGAGCACTTTCACGCAATCTTTTTGGGATAAATAAAGCATTGTTTGCAAATCCTCTTCAGGGAAATGCGTCTCTATCTTTTCTCCATTAACTAAAAGTGAGAAATTATCTTTATCGTGTGAAGCCTTTAAGATTGGGTCATTTGCGATAATGTTTGCTAGATTGTTTTTAGGCTCAAAGAATTGCAAATCAAGGTTTGGATTGCGCAGCTCATAGAATCTTGTGAGTTGATTTTCGCGCAAAAACATATCCCTTGCCCCATTGGCTAAGAAAGGATTTTTAGGAAATCTTTGAGGGTTGTTTTTGTAGATTTCTTTTTGCAAGGCACAAGTATAGCTTTTACCAAGCTTTGTGTCGTTTCTTTCAATCACGCACGAAGCATTACAAAGGTGAAAATAATCACACTCCAAACAATCTTGGTGTAGCGTTAATTGATTCTCTAGCCTTTGGACATTGTTGATGTTTTTTAGCACAATCTCCTCATAAGATTCTTGAAAGATATTTCCGCATTTTAAAGATTCCAAAGCCTGTGAGCGATGGCAAAGAAAACAATCTCCATTTTTTTGGATTAGAAGTTGCTCTCTACCACAATTTACGCATTGTGTGCAATAGCCTCCTAAAAATTCTTTAAACCACAAATGTTCTACCGCAGGGGCAAACTTGCTCCCTCGAAGCTTCTCTCTTAATGCAAGATAGAAATCTCGCATTTTTTGTGAAGTTGCCATAGCAAAAGAATCTCTTGCGTTTTGGCTTTGGTAGGCAAACATAATATAAAAATCATTTGCCATATCAAAACCTAATTCCTCAATCTTTAAAACATCTTCTATAAACTCTTCTGCATTTAATGCTTCCTCTGTCATTGTCGCACTAAAGCTCTTTCCATAAGGATAGGTTGCAAACAATCTTAACATTTGTAAAGTTTTTGGAAGTGTGCTTTTGCCATTTTTCAATACGCGGTATTTTTTGTGTGAGGATAGAGGTAAATCCACAGAACCACTGATGAAAACTTGATATTTGATAAAAGTTTCAAAAAACAAATCCAAATGATAGAGATTAGTTTTCAAATGAATGAAATTCTCTAAAGTATGTGGAGAAAACGACTTAATCCAAGTATAGTTTTCTTGCTTGTATTGCCAAATTGCTTCAAGGAGATTTTGCACATCACTCAAGGGTGCGCTTGTGAGTTCTGCTCCATGCAAAATCACTTTAGAGATGAGGACACCTTGCTCTTTTAACCTGTCAGCAATTCTTTTAAAAGCCTCGCCCATATCTTTTGTGTCGGTTCTATGCTCGGTTAATTGCCCCAAATAACAATATCTGCAACCAAAGTTACAGAAAGAATTAGGGACAAAAACGAGCTCTCTTGCAGTAAAAGGTGTTTTCATAGTGTTTTTGCCTTAATAAAAAGATTGTCTATTGCTTCTTTGGATAGCTTCAAGGATTCTGCTAGAGCTAGAAGCAAAGGATTGTTACGACTAAATTCAGTCGCATATTCCCAAGCAATTTGGGTTTGTTTATCCATTTGCTGGACGGCTTCCTCAATTTTTTCTAGCAATCCCTCCTCCAAGAGTGCAAGCTTTGCTTGACGCACAGAGATAGCATAAGGCACACCCTCTTTGTCGTATTGTTCCATTCTCGCTTGATAAAGCGGGTCCCCCTCAATCATTGCATCCACATCTTCTTTGAAAGTCGTTTGTGCAATTTCTTTGAGACTAGGTAGGCTGGATTGGTTTTTCGGAAATCTCCTAGATTCTGTTTCTGGCGCGCCAACCCCTCCCCATTCTAGGGTATAGATTTTATAGATAAAATAATCATACTTATCGCTATCTTGCTCACTATTGCAACGCGTCAAGCACTCTAGGCATTCTTGCAAATGTGCTTTTTTATTTAAGCTCTCTCTGTCTCTTTTGCCTTTGAGGGTTTGGAGTTTGGAGGAGATTTTCTCTAGAGTGTTTTGGATATAGTCTTTTGCTTCTTTGGTGTAGGGATAATACATTCTTAACCTCCGTTGTTATTATTGCAGGAGATATTGACTTGTTGAGAATAAATAGAAATACCATTTACTGCAATACTTGCAATAACATGTGAGCCATAACCTAAACCAAAATAATATTGAGTATTGCCAAATTGCCGAGCATCTGTATTCCTATAAAAACTAATGCTTTTAACGGGTTCTGTTGTTTGTTTTCCCCCTGAATATCTTGTCAGTGTTGCCCCCGCTATTGTAGAAGTCTCTATGGTTTTTTGAATAGTGGTTTGGAGATTGTTTTTTAACGCCTCATCAAGCTTTTTTGTTTCATTGATGATTTCACTCTTAACCGATTTTAGGCTGCTATCAAGCTGTTTTTTGTTGATGGCTTCTTGTGCGTCTGTTGCATCTGCGACTTGAAATTTTTGTGTTTGGTCTCCATTTTTCAATGCGTATTTTTTAAGCTCTTCTGTGAATCTCTGCACTTGTTCATCAATTTTTGCATTTAGCTCTATTTTGATTTTATTCACAAAATCTCTACTTGCTAGAATCACACTAGGATTGAGTTCTAAAACAACCTCACTTGCATTTTTTAATTCCATTGTTACCTTAATCATCAGCTCCTTAGCACTGCCTTGCTCTAGTTTGGGTTTGTATGTGGGCGGGAGATTCCCAATAGCAATAAGATGATTTTCTGCATCATAAATCCCAATCGCATTAACTTCAAATCCTCCCACATTGCTTGGCACAACGCATTCTAAATGCACATAGCAATCATTTTCCTCATCTACATATTTAGAATTAATATTTGCCTCATAAACAATATCCTCTAAAGCCATGATGTCCTCATTTGGTAAAATCACTTTGGAGCTAAGTTTGAATCGCTCTAGGTTGATTCCATTGCCACTTGCTCTTGCAGCAATAAACTTTGCAATACCGATTTTGGTTAGCATGGTGTGGTATTGATTTTGTTGCACTAGATTGCCTCCTGTGTATTAAGATTTTGTTGTGTGATTTCACAAACAAAGATTCCCGCTCCCACAAAACTAGAATCTGCATTGCCTAATTGCGTGGTTTGGAAAGGAAGCACGGAGATGATTTCTCCCCCCACACTCACGCTTGCATTAAAGCTTTGATTCTCACTTGCCACTTCTAGCTCTACCGCCTCTAAAACCGAGCGGACATTCTTGTATTCCTCTATCAAATAATCTAGCAAAGCTAGAGTTCGTTCATCAAAGCTTTTTGTGGGTTCGGAGACTCTTACTCTAAAGGTAAAGGGTGTGCCTCCATATTTAAACCATTCTTTAATCTCCACCCCTTTAAAAACTGCATTTAAAGCCTTTTTTAAAACTTTAGGAGTTCCTGCGTTTTTGTGCATTAAAATTGCAGAGCTAAGAATTTTCCTTGCCTCCTCTTCACTCAAATTAATAATGGAAACATCAAACATCAAGGCAAGTTCCGCTAGTAATTCACTCGGTGTAGATTTTGGCAAAATATCAATGCTATTTAAATCGCAACCTTGCAATTCTTTGCTCCCTAGCAATTCTAGGAATCGCAAGAATTGGGATTCATTGGGTGGAAGCAAGCTCTTCATAACTTCGCCTTTAGATTCAGTTCGTCCAAAGGGGCTTCTTTGAAGTTTAAATCCAAAGCCTCAATTTGAATCACTTCTTTTTTATCAATAGGTGTTACATCGCTCGTGGGTTCTTTTAACTCTACTTTATACACTCCTGCTTGGTGTAAGTCTCTAATGATTTCAGAGAGAGGCAAATCCTCCCCGATTCTAAATTTCCTATCCTTGAAAATAGAATCATAGAGTGCGGCAATCTTTACAGAATCTTTTAAATCAAAAAGGAAAATATCCGCTGCAATAGTGATTGGCTTTTCACCCACTGCATACACAAAGACTTGGTCGGTGAGTGGGCGCACAGAATCTCCATTTAAAGCATTTTGCACACGCTCAATCATTAGTGTATCCACGCCCCCTTGACTTTGCAAATACACATCTACGATTCCGGGTTTAGTTCTCTCGGTAATCACTCCCACATCATCAATCCTAGAATCCGCACTCTTAGCGTGAAACGCATAAGCCTTTGCGCTTCCAGCAGTTGTGTGAGAATGCAGACTTAGAAGAGAACGCGCACGGAATGCTTCATCTCTTTCTACCTCGCCTCCATTGGCAAAGTTGCTTTGTGCCTCTACCTTGAGACTAAAAGTGAGGGGGGTTAAGAGATTCTCACATTTAATTTGCGCATCGGTTTGTTTCTTAAAATATTCCACAATCCCAATCGCACTTAGCTCTCCTGCTGGAATGACTAAGGAATCTTGCAAGTAAGCTCGGTGTTCTCCGCTCTCATCACCCAATTCTAAGCCTTTAGGTAAAATCAAATCTTGCTTGTAGGCTTTGCTAAGGCTAAAAGTATAATACGCATAAGGATATGCCCCATCTAGCCTCTTGGTGTCATAAAGTGCGCAAAGATTATCCAAATCCTCCCCTTGTGCATATTTTAGAAGTAAGGCTTTAATACTATTTACGCGCCTTTGCTCTAGCAAGGTGAGTTCATAGGCAAAGGCTTCTAGCACAACAGACCAAGAATCCGATTCTAATCGCTCATAGTTTGGATAAACTCGCTTGATTCTCTCTTCAATTCTTAAGAGGAATTCCTCATAATTTAGCGGGGTTAAAACGCTAGACATTGAGCACCCCACTAAAGCTTGAATTATCTTTAAAATAAAGCGTGTAATGCACTTTAGAATCTTCTATATTTTCCAAACTCACGCGTTCTAGTTTCACGCGTTTTTCCCATTTTTCTATCGCCTCTGCGACATAGCGATAAAAATCTAATTTAAAATTATCGCCCATTCGCCTATCGGTTAAAAGATAAAGTTTTGAGCCAAACTCTGGGAGCATGACACGACTTCCAAGCGGTGTTTCTAAAATACGCTTAATGGATTCCTCTAAGGAAGCTTGATAGAAGACACTCATTGCACTCTCCCGCTGCCACTACCACACTGCGTGATGGCATTTTGTTGAATCTCTTCTACCACCGCTTTGGCAATCGCTTCAATAAAAGGTGTGGAGTATTGTTTGTGCTGTCCTCTATCTTGCACTTTGGTATAACCTTTCGCTTGAAGATTTGCTTCAATTTTTCTTTGCAGGGATTGTGCGTTTAGCATTTTAAACCTTACTTCTTGTGTTTGCACTTCCGTGTGGGTGAGGAGAGCCTGTGAAAGCGCAAGTGCATTCTGTGGTAACCACACCCGCTCCGCTTAAGCCTAAATCAATGCTTGGAGAATCAATTTCTACCTTTTGGGCTGCGATAGAGGCGTTTTGGCAAGAAATGTTGATTTGTTTTGGGGAATCTACTTTTAGAGTGGAAGTCTTGCTATCATAAGAAAAGCTTACGCCATCTTCATAGGTGAGGATTTCTTTTGTATCGTTTGCGCCCTCGTTTTCTTTGCACTCATAATTAAAGATTCCGCGCAAAATAATGCCCCCATTTGCCTCCCCAAAAGGAGCTAATACCAAGACTTGTTCTCCGATTCTTGCAGGAATAAAGTGTCGTTTATAAGAATTTGCAAAACTAAGAATAGGCAAAAAATCACTCACTCTTCCGCACAAATTAACACGCGCTAGGGCTTTGCCATCTTCACTCTTTGTCTCGCAGATTGTGCCAACAGCAATTAAATTCTTTAAAGTTTGGAGAATCTCTTCCAAAACAAGCCTTTCTTAAAAATTTGGCGGAAGTGTAGGAAAAACTCCGAGTTTTAAAAATTCTTATTTCTTGTAAAAATCTATTTTAAAAGCCTTATAAAAAGAGAGATTGCAAAGATTTAAAAATTTAAAAAATCTTAGTTTCCTTGTTAAATTTCGCCAAAATTTTTAAAGGATTCCTTTGCGCTTAAGTGGATTTTGTGAGGATTTACTCAATGAGTTAAGATTGTTGCTTGGAGAAAATAAAGTTTATTTCTTCAATAATGATTTTGCAAGTGAAGAATCCATTGCAAGAGTTTTGAAAAATTCCCCCATTGTGTTTGTAGATTTTCTAGGGGACTCCTTTATCAAAAACACTTTTACCAAACTTTGTGAATTTGAAATCTCAATCATTCACGCAACGCCAAGTGTGAATACAAAGAATCGTGAGGCTTCATTCAAAGAGCAAATGAATTTCTTAGAAAGAATAGAAAACCATTTATTCCAACTCAAATTTAATCACGCAGGAGTGATTATGCCGACAACTTTAAGCAAGGAATATAGTGAGATGACAAAAAATGGCTTTTTAAGCATTTATAAAAGGAGATTTGAAGTAATGCTTTATATTGAAAATCCCTATGAGGAGGTTTAATGAGTGAAGAGTTTTTTGTTTGTGAGATTGGCGCATTAGAGGATAACGATTCTTTAGTAGAGTTAAAAATCGCAAATGTTGGGAAGTGGAGCGGACATCACGCAGGAATGTTTGAAATCACTGCAGATTCCCTTGCACAAATCAAGCAAAACTTTGACGCACTAAAAAACGATTGCGTGATTGATTATGAACACAATTCTATCAAAGGTGTGCAAAATCCAGCAGCGGGTTGGGTTAAAAGCTTGGACATTAGAGAAAACGCACTTTTTGCAAAAGTTGCGTGGAATCCTAAAGCAAGAGAATTTATTAAAAATGGCGAATACAAATACCTAAGCCCAACATTTCAAATGCACTACAAAAATCCAAAGACGGGCGAGGATTGCGGGGTATTCTTGCATTCTGTTGCACTTACCAACACGCCATTCTTGGATTGTTTAGGAGAAGTGAAGGCAAATAAAATCCAAACTAATAAAGGAGAAACAATGGATTTAGAAAAAAGGATTCAAGAGTTAGAGGCAGAGAATCAATCTCTAAAGAAACAAATTGCAAAAAGCCAAGAAGAAGTGGCTTGTTCTGTCGTAGAGGGTGCATTAGTGGCTTGTAAAATCACACAATCCCAAAAGGAATGGGCATTAGATTATGCCAAAAAGGATTTGAAAGGCTTTAGCAAATTCTTAGAATCTGCAATTGCCACACAAGTTCCACAAAATAATCTCTTTGCCAACAAACAACAAGCAGAGCAAGAGGCACAACTCATCACTTTAGCATTAGGAGAAACCAAATGAATAACCCTACAACTTACACCAAACCCAATACATTAGGAGACTTGTTAATCTCCACGCATTTGCGCATTAATGCCAAACTTGAAGTAAGCACAGAGGCGATTCCTCTAGGCACACCTCTGATTGTAGTCTCTGATGATGAGGGATACACTGCAAGTGTTGCCCCTGCAAATGAGGCAAATGGAATCTTGCTTGAAAATTGCGAGGAGACTTCCAAAGTCGGTGTTTTAATCAGTGGAGAGATTAAAGCGAGTTTTTACAAGGATAAACCTCTATCCAACGAGCTTCGCACGAATCTCTTAAAAAATCAAATTGTCTTATACTAAGGAGAGAAAATGTCTAAAGTCCAAGAAAGTCTATCTAAATTTACCCAAAGCACAATGCAAGGAATCATTAAACAAACCAAAGCGACACCAAGCTATCTTTTAGATTCTCTCTTTAAAGAGCAGCGAGGGAGCATTCCTAAAACCATTGAAGTGGTGATTAAGAAAAAAGATAGCTTTATCCTCAATGCTCTAAGTGATGAGGCACAAAGACAAGTGGTAGAGAGGGATAAAGAATATATCTTGAGCCTCACTCTGCCAAGATTTGCAATGCGCAACACCATTACGCCCGATGAGATTAATAATCTCAAAAGCTTTGAGAACACAGAGGGTTTAACCCAAGCATTAGCACAACGAATCGGGGAAATTTTGAGTGATTGCAAAAACTCCTATAAAACTACTTTGGAATATATGGCAGTAGGTGCGATTTTTGGGAGGATTTTTGATGGAGAGGGAAAAGAACTCTTTAGGTTAGAGAGCACAACCCCCACACTTTCTTTTGAAAATGGAAAAACACTCTTTGAAAGCATTAACGCACTAGACGATAAGTTTGCCGATGTATTTGGCTATGTGCCAAACTACAAAGTGTTAGTGAGCAGGGAATTTTATGATGCACTCCACAAAAAAGCAAAAGATGAGGGCTTATTCCAAGACACCAATCCGAATGCACGCATTGAAAATGGTGTGATTACACTCTATGGAAAGACTTTTCAGCCTTATGTCGCCAAATACAAAAACGACAAGGGTAAAGTCTTAGACTTCTTGAGCGGCAAAAAAGGAATTGCGATTCCCCTTGATGTGCCCAATATCTTTAAGCTCTTTTATGCAAGGGCAAATCACACCCAAGCTCTAAACAAAGCCCCCGAGTTGTTTTTCGCCGCTGCACCTGAAGAACTTAGTGGAGGGCAAGGATATGCAATTGATACCGAGATGAGAGCAATGCCTGTGTGTGTCCAGCCCGATGCGTTAATCCAAGTGGATTTCAAAAACTAATTTTAATACGCCTAGAATCTATTTTTTAGGTTTTAGGCACTCTTTGTATTGCTAAAACTTTTTAAACGATTTTAAAAGGGTTTAAAACGCTTATTAAAAGGCATAAATCTTTTTAAAAACTCTTAAAAAACAAAAGGTGAGAAATAAAGGTAAAGAATGGCGGACTTACAACATTATAAAAATATTGTCCAAACACTTTCTGATAAAAAGCAACAAAAAAGGGTTCTTGAGGATAGAATTGCCAATATAGAAAATGAACCCGAGATTGTGGAAAAAATTAGAATCTATAACCGCTTTATGGACGAATATCCTTTCTTTACTTATAGAGCAGGTGCTAGTGGAACACTAGAGACTAAAACACTTTTATTTTATAAAGGCTTGTCTAATGATGGAACTTATACGAATAAACGAATCTTAATTGGCAAAGCAAATAATGGAAGCACTTATCCCACAGGACGCACTACGATTGCTAGAACTTATATAAATGCAAGTGGAGTGAGTGTTACTACCACTGCAAACTTAAATCCAAGTGGAAACATTAGTGCTTCTACTAGCTTTTGTGGGCATTTTAAAGGAAATGCAAATATTGCACCTTTGCGGGAGTATTTTTTGAATCTTCCCATTGGACAAATCATCAAAGAACAAGAGGACGCACTAGATGCCACAGAAGCAATTAGAGCTGCGCATTATCCAAGAAATCTTTTTGCAGATTTAGAGGAAGTTGAAACATCTGCCAATGAGGAATTAGCAATCATTAATCACCTAAAAGATGAGATTTTAACGCAGCTCAATGAGGAATGCACAATCCTAACAGCAGAGATTACCACACTTACACAACAACTTGCAGAATTGGACACACAAACAGATTCTGCGCTTCTTGATTCTCAAACCAAATTAGAAGAAGTGCAGCAAGAATATGAGGAATTAAAGGCAAGCATTGATAATGTGGAAGAGTTGGAAAATCTTGCACAAGAAATTGCAGAGAATCTTAAACTAATAGAAGAGCTAGAAGCAAAATTAAAGCAACTAGACGCAGAAAATCTAAATTTAGACAACGCAAAACTTTTGGCACAAATTCAAGAATTGCGCAATCAAATCCAAGAGGCAGAATCTCTTTTCACACAAAAAGCCCAAGAAAAAACGAATTTAACACAACAACTCCAAGAACTCCAAGAATCTTTAGAGAATTTAGGAGATACAAATGCAGAGGTGATAGATGCAGAGATTGCAGAACTTCAAAGGCAAATTGCAGAGTTACAAGAACAGATTGCGCAAAATCAAAATACAGAATTAATTGAGCAAAAAGACGCACTCAAAGCCCAAAGGGATAATCTCCTCTCACGGCTTGAAGAAGAGCTACAAACGCAAGAAAATTTGCAAAATAGAATTGCAGAGCTTCAAGCACAGATTGCAGAGTTGCAAGAAGCTTTAAACCAAATCAATAATGAAGAGTTGCAAACACAAATTGATGCACTTGAAGCACAAATCCTAGAGCTCACCGAGCTTAAAGAGCAGAAAAATATCCAATACGAAGAACTTCAAACACAAATCACAGAGAAAACGCAAGAGCTAGAATCCTTGCAACAACTCCTTGAAAGTTTTGAGGAGAGTGAGGGAGAGCTAGAATCTTTAAAGGGACAAATTGCGAAACTAGAAGCGCAATTGCAAAAGGCTTCACAGCTGCAAGACGCACAAATCTTGCTAGAGGATTTACAAACCAAACTCCAAGCAGCAGAGGATTCTCACTCTTTGTTCGCAGAGGAGTTAAGACAATGGCACACCAATGCGCTTAAACTTGCAAAACAATTAGAAATTGAACTCTGTCGCCCCTTAAGCAACAATGTTTATCCTAAAGCAGAGGAAGCCCCCAAAGGTTTTGCGGGGTATGTTTATACCGCTAAAGATGGAGAGAGACTAGATTCTATTGTGTATAGTCATTATGGCACATTGGGAGTATTTGAAGGGGTATTAGGCGTTAATCCTAAGCTTACCAATAAACCTATTTTAGAGGCGGGAGATAAAGTCTATCTCCCTTTTTTAGATACAAGCATTAAAACACTAGAGGAACTTTGGGGATAAGGAGAGAAAATGGAAGACACACAAAACACAATATTGCAAGAAGAGCTAGAAGATACAAGTGCAAAGGACACAGAGAACGAAAAAGACACCTTAGAATTAAAATCTAGTGAGATTCAAGATTCTTTTCTGCCTTTTCTTCCAAGACTTAGCACAGACCCAAGCTATACACAAGAGGAATCCGTGATGATTGCTACACTTAAAGAAGCACGAAACTCTAAGAATGAGCAAATCAGTCTCTTGCGTCAAGAATATGCCAAGCAAAAACAAAATGAGCAGCCAAACACAAGCATTTTGCAAGAAATTGTTTTGCAAATTGAGGGTTTGAAACAAGAGCTTGATGAGATAGATGCGACACTCTTTGCAATCCAAGAAAAAGCCTTTAATAAAAGCGATTCCTTTAAGCCTTTAAAAAGCATTTTAACACCCCCTAAAAAGCCTATGATTACAGAGGCAGAACTCATTGATGAGTTAGGCGCAAATGAAATAAGGGATTTAAGTGATTTGCATGGAGAGGGAATCTGGAATCGCTCTGTGATTGATGATTGTATCAAAGACGCAGAAAGCTTGATTGGCTCATTTTTTAAACTCCCAAGCAATCCCACGCCATTTTTAAAAGATATTTGCACCAAACTCGCCATTGTAGAACTTAAAAGGCGCAATTCTTATCCTAAAGAAGAGCTAGATTCTATCAAGAAAGAATGCCTAGAATGGCTTAACAAAATGGCAAGCGGCAAGATTCCAATCAATTTAGACGAGGAAGTCTTGGGAATTACACGCAAAAATCGTTGTTTTGTGCATAAAAAATCCAAAATCAATCTTAAGAGGCTTTATGATTGAAGAGAAAAAACCCATTAAATCTACACGCACTCTTGCCTTTGACCTTTACTCCAAAGGTTATAGTATTGCCAAAATTGCCGAGATTTTGCATAAAAATGTGCGCACAATCGCAAATTATAAAACAAAGGAATGGGATATGAAACGCACAGATTTTTTCACGCAACTCAAAGGAGATAGGGGCGAAGTCTATCAAAATTTTGTAGAGGAAATGTATCTAGCCATTAAAGAGATTAGGGAAAGCACTCTAAGCGCAGAGAAAAAGGCACAAGCCCTCTCCAAACTCGGAGATTCCTTTGCAAAGATGAATAAAGTCGCAAGCCTAGAAGACCCTAAAACCTATAAATTAAGTGTGATTAAACGCACATTGGAAACTCTACTTGAAGAGTTGAAAAAAGCAGGAGAGATTCAATCCCTTAATGTGATTATCAATCTCATTGAGAATCACAAGCTCACTGAAAAACTCTCTTCTTTGGAGTTATAAATGTTTTCCAAAGATGAGCTAGAAATCTTCAAAAGCAATCTTCTTGTAGAATCTGCGAATGAAAAAGATTTGGAAGTCTTAAGCCGAGCGGAATTTATTGCGTGGCTAAAAGACAAAAAAGAAGAACTCAAAAGTCAAATTTCTAGCAATGTAACGCTAAAGATAGAAGAAAAAGAAATGCGTCTTATTAAGGCAAGGCAAGATTTTCTCTACTTTGCAAAAACTTATTTTCCTCATTATTTTACACTCAAAGGACAGAGTGCCTTGCATTTGGATTTAGCAAAGACCTTTGAAACCATTGCACAAGGAAAGGGAGGCGGACGCTATGCCTATGCAGCACCAAGAGCCAATGCAAAGACGACTTATGTAGCCCAACTCTTCCCCCTGTGGTGTATTTGTTTTGGATTTAAACACTTCATTGTAGAGATTTCAGACGCTGTAGAACTTGTAGAGGGAAACTTAGAGGCAATTAAGGCAGAATTAGAAGAAAATGCCAATCTTGCATTAGACTTTCCGCAAGCCTGTGGAATCTCAAACCTATGGAAAGTTGGAGAATTTGTAACGCGCAATGGAATTAAGCTGAAAGCCTTTGGGAGTGGAAAGAGACTTAGAGGAGTGAAGTTTGGCGCATTGCGTCCAGACTTGGTAATCCTAGATGATTTAGAGAATGACACCAATGTGCGCAGTAAGGAGCAAAGAGACAAACTAGAAGCTTGGTTAGATTCTGCGGTAATGAATCTAGGCGATGCCACACATTCTATGGATACGATTTATATTGGCACAATCTTACATTACGATTCTGTGCTTTCTCGCAAACTTAGCTTAGGCTTTTGGAATCCCAAGAAGTTTAAAAGCATTTTGAAATTTCCCAATCGTTTAGATTTATGGGAGGAATGGACACGGGCTTATTTGCAAGACCCTAAAGTCTCCAATGCCTTTTATCAAAAACACCAAAAGGCAATGGAAGCAGGTGCAAAACTGCTTTGGGAAGAAGCCTTGAGCCTAAAAACTCTAATGGAAATTAGAGCGCAAAACCCAAGAGCTTTTGCCAAAGAGCAGCAAAATGAGCCTAACACAGAGTCCCAAAAGTTTAAGCCTGAAAACTTCCGCTTTTATTCTTATTTGCCACCGAAGTTTCAATACATTACGATGTTTTTAGACCCTGCAAGTGCGAGAAAGAAATCCGACTTTAGTGCCTTTGTGGTGTTAGGATTCTTTGAGGGTAAATATTATGTGCTAGAAGCCTTTGGGAGTGTGCTAAACACCAAAGGAATCGCAAAGAAGTTTTTAGAGCTAAAGGAAAAATGGAATCCGCACAAATGCGCATTAGAAGCAAACTTTGGAGGGGATTTTCTAAAAAGCTATATCAAAGAAGAAGCCTTAAAAAGAGGAATTACTCTGCACATTAAGGCAATCACCAATAGAGAAAACAAAGAAGAGAGGATTGAGCGATTAGAGATTCCTATTGAAGAGGGAGAGATTCTTTTTTCTCCAAATCAAATCCTACTACTAGAACAGCTAGAGCAGTTTCCTGATGGCAAAAACGATGATTTGCCTGACGCCCTAGAGGGGGCATTTTCTCTAATGAAGCACAAGAGCAAGAAAAAACACAGAGACATAGATTATTCCCTACTTAAACCTAAAAGGAGTTATAGGCTATGAATAAAAATAAAAAAGACAAGAACAATAAAAACACCCAAAAAATCCTTTATACACAATCCAAAGATACACTTCTAAATAAACTTTTGCAAACTCCTTATCAAAAAACTTTGAAAGATGAGGATATTGAAAGGATTATGGGGGATTTGGTTGTAAGCCAAAACAACATTTCCCGCAAAGCCTTTGTGGAGAAAAAGGAAGTGCTAATTACAACTTCTAATGCAACCTATCAAAAGATTCTAAAGAGCGTCTTCCACGCCTCTATCCTCTCCCAAATCTTAGAAACTTATCTTTATGGAATCAATGTCTTTGAAGTGAATTGGGAATTTCAAAAGGGGCTTTATATCCCAAAACTCATCGGCAGAGATTATCGGGAGTTTAAACTAAATGATGAGGGTAAGCTTGTCTTTTTAGGCAATGGGTTTGAAGAGGAGATTCCACCTTATAAAGTCGTGTATGGAATCTACAATCAAAGCTTCCGCACTCCTTATGGAGAGAGTGCGTTAAGAAAACTTTATTTTAGTGTGAATATCAAGAATGCAGGATTAGACTTTTGGATACAATTTTTGGAGAGATTTGGAAGCCCGTGGGCGATTGCAAAAACCGATGAGGACGCACAGAGCTTAGCTTATGAAGTCTCTAAAATGTTAAATGGCGCAACAGCGGTGATTGACAAAGAAGAAGAGATTGCACTGATTCAACCTAGCAATAATGCAGCTCTTTTTAAAGAGATTGCAGAATATTGCGATTCTCAAATCAATCGCTTTATGCTTGGGGCAAATCTCACAGGAGAAGTTAGCAGTGGCTCTCTTGCAGCAGCCCAAATTCACAATGAGATTAGAGGGGATATTGCCCTAAGCGATGAGAGAATCCTATGCTATGTCTGTAATCGCGTGATTGAGTATTTCAAAGCCTTAAATGGAATTACAGAGGAGATTACCTTTAAACTCTTTGATGAGTGTGAGCCTAAGATTGAATTAGCAAGCAGGGATAAAACCATCTATGAAATGGGCTATCAACCCACACAAGAATATATAGAAAAAACCTATAATCTTAAAGTAACACCCATTGCAAAGCAAACAAACGCAATCCAAGCAAAAGAACCAAATCTTAAAGAGCAAGATTCTAATAAGATTCCTAATACTTTAAATGTTTTAAACTCTTTAAATCCCTCTTTAATTCCTTTTAAACAAGGATTAAAGACAAAAGAATCTAATCAAGATTCTAGCAAGGATTCTAAAGATTCCAATGCTTCCAATCTTCCGCTTGATGAGCTAGACAAAGGTTTCAAGAGCATAAAGATTGATAGCAAGATTAACCTAGAAGCATTTTTAAAAGATGCGACAAGCTTTGAAGAAGTAGAGAAAAAAATCCAAAAGGCATTTAAAGGAGAGGAGTTAAGCCTAGCAGAGGAAGAATTGGCTAAGCTTATTGCCAATGCAAACATACTTGGGGCTCGGAGTGTGTTTGATGATCTTTGATTTTAACTTAGAGCCTAAAGAGACGATAGAGTTTCTTCATAACAAACACCCAGAGCTTCACTTTGATTATGATGAATTAATGCACGAAGCACATTTAAAAGCATTTACCATAGCAAAAATTACCCAACTGGATTTATTAAAAGACATTCAAGATTCTATTGCTAAAGCCATCAAAGAGGGTAAGAGTTTTGAAGTTTGGAAGAGAGAAATCACTCCTACACTCTCACAAAAAGGTTGGCTAGGAAATGTAGAGGTGAAGAATCCCAAAAATGGAGAGAGCAAACAAATCTTTGTAGGAAGTCGCAGACTAAAGAATATTTACTATACCAATCTAAGAACAGCCTACGCTCAAGCAAGAGCAAGGGCGCAATATGAATTAAGCGGGGAAGTGTATTTACGCTATGTCGCACTCCTTGATGGACTCACGCGTCCCTCTCACGCTAGATTGCATGGACTTATCTTGCCTAGAGAGGATAAGTTTTGGGAGAGGAATTATCCGCCCAATGCTTGGAATTGTAGATGTAGAGTGCAAGCCTATACAAAGAAAGCATTACAAAAACAAGGCTGGGAAGTAGCAAAGAATCCCCCCGAGTTTGTTGCGCATAAGGATTGGGATTATGATACAAGGAATCTCAAAAGAGATTCTAAGGATTTAGAGCAAATCTTGCAAAACAAACTAGAATCTTATCAAGGCAATCCTACAATGCAAGAAGCATTAAAAGAGCTAAGAGAGGATTGCAGACAAGCAAGGGAGAACTACTCTAACATTAAGGAATTAAAAGCAAAGGCATTACAAGGCACAGCCGATAATACATTTCTCCCTATTGCAAAAACAACTAGAGCCTTAAGAGAGATTCTAAACACAAAGGCAAAAGAGATTCTTTTAAGTGGCTGGACACTAAGAACGCACACCCATCATCAAAATGTAGAGGAATGGGATTATTCGCTTCTGCCTTTTTTAGTTAGAGAGGCAAATGTGTATAAGATTAAAGAAAGTAGAGAGAATCATATTGTTTATTTTAGTAAATTTGGAAGTTATTATAAGGCGGTGTTTAAGGTAACGCAAGACAAAGAAGAAATATTTTTAGTGAGTTTATCAAAAGGGAACAAAAAATTATGAGGTTGCCAACCTCAAACTTAATAGCTAGAAGCCGATTTCTAACTACAACCCTTTCAGAGATGGCTAATTCTCTTAACACGCTCCCGTGCAGACGGCTAGTTTTGGATTAAGTAGGATTAATTATACCACAAACCACAAGGAAATCAAAATGCAACTGATTACACTAGAAGAGTTAGAATCTAAACTCAAAGAATGGACAAAGAGCCTCCAAAACAAAGAATCTCTTTTAAGGCAAATTGGAAATCATATCCAAAACACTTCCGAACTTTCCTTTGAAAGACAAAAAAGTCCTTTTGGGAATGCTTGGAAGCCAAACAGCAAAGTTACATTGCAAGGCAAAAGAGGCAATAAGATTCTAATTAAAAGTGGGGGTTTAAGTCATTCTATCCATTACCAAACTTCAAACAATAGCGTTAGTATTGGCACAAATATAAAATACGCCCCCATTCATCAGTTTGGAGGTAAAGCAGGAAGAAATAAAAGAGTGAATATCCCCGCACGCCCTTTTCTACCAATCAATCAAAATAAGCAAATGCCAAAGGATTTGGGAATAGAATTAGAGGAAATGGTTAAGGAGTGGGTGGAGGAGGGGTTTGGGAAGTAGAGGAATCAGATGACTTTTTAGCTTTTTGGCTTTTTATTATCAGTGAAGTAAAATTTTCATATTTATGATAGAGATTTTGTTTGTTTCTTTCTTCGTCTTTTCCTATTGTTTTACACTCACATTGTCTAACAGAACAGATTCCTTTAATAATGCTTTCAAGAGGATTATTGCCAACCAAGAAACAAAAATCTTTTATAATTGCTTTATGGGAATCTAATGCCCCGCGTATAAAATGTTTTTCTGCTCTATCTATATTGACTTCTTCCTCTATACCTAAATATGCAGCATTAAGGTGTGAAATGCCATTATAAAACTCAATGAGAGATTGGCGAAGAATATAATTATTGACGACGATATTGTCCGCCATTAAATATTGATTGAGACTTTCTTGCTCTGTTTTGAAATAATATCGTTGCTTATCTTGTAGATTTTTTAGGTAAATTGCTTGTATAGCTTCCTTATTTAAAGATTTTCTCCATTCTTGATATTGTTTAATGGCATCTGTTAATAAAAGAAAAGCTTGACTTATCTTTGCGCCTTGATTGAGAGACTTAGCGATGAATGGGACATAATGACTGCGATTATCAAAAGTATTTGCTTGTGAAATACTTTGATTTTCTTTATTGTAGTGTTCCAATAGTTTTTTTAGTGAATCTTTAGTTTCTGAAACTTTTTCTTGATTAATTTCCTTTTGGGAAATAAGAAGAAACAATTCATAAAAATGCTTTATTATGTCATAATTTCTTCCTTTAATAAAAGAAATGATTGTCTCAATAGCTAAAAACTCGTTATATTTTCCAAAAAAATATTTTAACTCATTACACCAATCTTCAGAAGCTGACATTAAAACTGCCATTCTTTTATTTTTTCTACATCAAAGCCAAATCTAACCAATCTTTGCTCTGTTGTTTCATTTTGATTTTTATTTGCATAGCTATAGAAAACATCTCCATTGGATTCAATGCCACTATCAGCAATTCCGCCTTCCATTATGCTGTCCATAAAAGAGGTATCCATAGTTGGAATTTGCACCACCTCTATTACCCTTTCTTTTGTTGACATTTTCTATTCCTCTTGAAAAATTTTGTAAGATTTTTATTATATTTAAAAAAACATTAAGTTTTATTTAAATTAAAATTCAACCTTAAGTTATTGTAACTTTCTGTAAAATATCTTACCGCTATTAAAGACTTAAGCTAAATTTTATAAATCTAACCTATGACACTAGAGTAAGCCTTGTAGAATCAAGAATCACTCCTTAAACTCTTGAATCACATCATCAATAATCTGTTTCAAATCTATTACTAAAGAAGTCTCTTCAAGCTCAAAAGCCTCATAAATTCTTTCTCTTACCCTGCACACTGCATTAATCAAGACATTAAAATTCTCCTTGACTTTAATATCGCACTCAAGATGATTGCAGGATATTTTAATCCCCTCTTGGTTTGCTAGAAATCCAATCTCGGAATGTTGATTGATTGCCAAAGATAAAAAGACTTTTTCTTCTTCGTGTAGGATTTCTAAAATCATTGTGTCTCCTTATATTTTTTGTTGAGACAACATTAACTCCACTTTGCTTAGTGTGTGCTGTGGTTTGCAAAACTAAAGCTTAAAAAGCTACAATTCCAAACAAAATTTAAGGAAATTATATGTTTAAAATAGCTATCACTGCTTTGTCTTTTATTGCATTGCTAAGTGCAAGCGAAGTGGGTGTTCCCAAAAAATCTAAGGAGATTGTAGCAGAGCCTAATGTCAAAGAATGCCAATTAGACCTATGCCAACAAGAAATTTGTGTTGCAAATATTGCTGATGTGAATCGCAAGGGGTGCTGTTCTCGGCACGGAGGAGTATGCGGTTGTGAAGGTAAAAAAGTGAAATGCTGTGATGATACGCTAAGTCCAACTTGTAAGTGTGGGGAATAAAATGAGAGTTTTAGCTACATTACTATTTTTAGCACAAATCCTTTTAGCCGAGCAAAACTTTAGTGAAGCCAAAAAGTTACTCACAAAATTCTATCAAGACAATCCGCAATACCAAACAGACTTCTATTGTAATGCCCCTTTCAAATGGGTTAAAAATCGTTTTGAAATTACTCCAAGTGAAGCTTATACGCCAAGAAATGCTAAAACAAAGAAAGGTAAAATTAATGAGAGAGCAAGAAGAGTTGAATGGGAACACATTATGCCTGCGCACAACTTTGGGCAACATTTACCCTGTTGGAGACAAGGAGGCAGAAAAGAATGCCAAAACGACACAACATTTAAAAAAATGGAGGGAGATTTACAGAATCTTGTCCCTGCTATTGGGGAAATAAATGGAGATAGGAGTAATTACAGATATGTGCAATCCCCAAAGGATATGCAATTTACACAATATGGGAATTGTAAAGTCTTTACAGATTTCAAAGAAAAGAGATTCTATCCTGCAAATTATTCTAAAGGCTTAACCAAGCCTACCATGCAAGATAGGCTTTATAAACCTTTAATCAAACCAAACTCTTAGAGTTCCATCGTTCTCAAAGTGCAACTCATCAGGGATTGCTCCACCAAAGAAAACAATAGATTCCACTCCCAAACCAAAGCGAAAGCCTTTAATACCAATCAAGTCTATATAGAAAGTATCGCAATGCCCTTTTGGATTTTCTGCAAAATCACTCTCAAACAATAGATTCTCATAACCGATAACTTCACAAGTCTCTACCAAGTCTTGAAACTCTAACCCTGAATTTCCCTCCACAATCATATTGGGATAAAAATTCATACTCTCATTTTCTGCATATTGTTTGAAGAGACTCTCCAAATGTCCCTTGTCTTTAATCCTTACTTTTTCCATTTTGTCTCCTTATTGCACTTTGTAACAAGGTAATGCAATTTCTTGCTTTAACGCATCAATAAAGCTTTTTAACACTGCTTCTTCTTTGACTTTTATGTCATAGCACATCATTTTAATTTCAAAGCTACTTTCTTTAAGGTTAATAAATAACTCTAGCTCTAGAGTGATTGTTTTCTCACTTGCTCCTAGCATTTGAAATTCAAAAACAAGCTTACTTGGAATCTCTACTTCCTCTTTTGCGCCACTTTTAATGGTCGTTGCAAGACAAAATGAAGAGCTTGTGTGTTTTTGGACAGAATCAATCTTGCTAGAAGCACTCAAATGTGTGCTTAAATCAATCAAATCAATACCACTAATTGCATTTTCACTTGGTTTTAAAAACATATAAAAGCTTTTTAAAAATGCGATAAAATCCCTTTGGGAAAGAGGTATATTGAGTTGCTTCAAAAACTCTTCATAAAAAGGGTGTCTTTCCAAAGAAAGCTCAATTAGTCTATTATTGAAGCATTGAGCCTCTTTTTTGTGGAAGTCAATCTTGGCTTTTACGCTTAAAAAATTGTAGAAAATCTTAGAATTTTCTTGTTTGTATTCTTGCACAAGCGCAACAAAGCTTTCTTTGTCATCCACTTTAATGCTAAAACCTTTATTGATAGGCTCTTTTAAGCATTCTTCTGCTAGATGATAATCTTTGTGCAAAAAATGATAGCCATCTACCTCTACGCTTGGAATCGTTGTTTGAAAAACTTTTGTCTCTTTTTCCATTATCCTCTCCTTATTACAAGTTGTTTGGGTTGCTGCCTTGTAGGTAGCATTTGCTCACTTATATAAAATGAGCTTTTAATCTGTGGTTTAGGAAGTGTTAGGGAATTTGTGCCAATAACATTAATTGCCCCTTCCACATCACTGGGTTTAATCGTTAGTTTTAAAGTAATGCTTGCATTTTTCCCTTCAAAGCTAGCGGCTTCCATTGCCTTTTTTAAATTCACAATTGCTTCATTCAAAAAAGCACCATTTCCTAATCCTTTCAATGCTTCACAAAAAGAATCCATCTCTTCGCTTACAATTTCAGCATTTACGCGATTCATCGTTTATCCTTTGTGTTAATTTAGAGGTTGCCCTCCAAGAAGCCTTTAACCTTAAGACTTCTTGCAAGGCAAGTGCAAGATTATCTCTTGCCTCTTCCCTTTTTATGCCTTTGGATATTCTGCTTCTTGACTACCTTTTTATGTTTCGTGCGTTTCTTTCTCTCTTTTTTAGAGATGGTGCTGTTTCTATCTCTTTTAGAGATTTTATTATTGCTTTTTGGATTCTCCATTGCATTTCCTAGCAGTGTTTGCGCTAGAGTGAGTGATAAGCTTTTAAGATTCATTGCGCACTCTCCAAACTCTCAATCTTTGGCACGATTCTAAAGCTATCCTTGACTACCCTTTTAAGCCCAAGTTTCACAAGTGTAGAATCCTCTAGCTCACACACAGCTTCTTTATCAATGCTCTCCTCATACTTGATACAATCAGAGCAACCATAGCTTTTAAGTGCCAAGATGAGTTTGTCTATTTTTTCCCGCACTCTAGGCAAAGAGACAGACTTCACGAGCCGATACCCAATCGTGCCAAAGGTGAAATCCTTGCTTCGCTTCTCGGCAAAGTCTTGCTTATTATCCTCGCAGAAACTTGCAATACATTGCTCCAAATATTTCTTTTCATTGCTAAGCTTTTCAATCTCACTGCTCCTTGATTCTTTAATCGCATTGCATTGCAGCGTAACCTCCCCATTAATCTTTTCAATTCCCACACTAAGCTCTGCAATTCTCTTTAGTGTGCAATTCACATCTTCATAATTTTGAATTTCCATTGTTACTCCTTTATTTTCCATAGCCTAAACTGATAATCCCAAGCGACAAATCCATAGATTGTCCCCACCGCCATTTTTGCTTTTGCCTTTTTGATGATTCTTAGGCTCACTTGGGATTCCTTACCCTAATATCCACGATTCTTTTTGTGCTTTTAGAATAGATATAATCTCCTTTGGCGTAAAAGTATCGCTTAGAGTAATCGCACTTCTTGCCTGCAATCATTTGGTCGTGCATACGCTCTCCTCAAATTAATTTTTAAGATTCTAGTAGTTGTGGATGTGCTTTAGCGGTTTTAAAAGAATTTTGTGGGGTTAGCAAACTTAGCGTTCGTGCCTTGCAAAATTCTTTTAATCTTCTAAATGGTGTCCCAAATACGAATCTCTTTTCTGGGAATGTCCCCAAGACTTTAGACTTTAGAATCTAAAGTCTTGGAATCACTCTCTTGTATTGCTCTTTCTTTTTCAAGCTCTCTTAGAGTGTCTAGTATCTCTTGCCATTTCTTGATATTCTTTGGAGAGGAGAGTTTTTTGATGGCTCTTTCATAAATCTTTTGTGCTTTTTGTGGGCTAATCCCTAATGCTCTCCCAATCTCTTTAAAGGTCATTTGCTATCCTAAATCACTTGTTTTGTTGTAGAATCGTTTAGCGCAAAGGACTTTTAAAAGTTTTTAAGATAGAATCAAAGGAGTTACCTAAGCGGTAATGACTGCAGATTCTAGTGATGAATCTTTTAAAAGCCGAAGCGATAACACGATTCATAGATACATCATTGCTTTTGTGGATTCTAAATCCTCCAAAGTTGCACTTTCCTTGTTACTTAAAGAGACTCTAGCAAGGGTAAGTCTTAGCACTCCCTCACTTTGTCTAAAGTTTCCCCCTCCTAGCTCCCATAGCTTCCAAGCACAATTTGTAGGGATTCCGCTCACTTTGCAAATCTCAATGTATTCCTCTTTTTGTAAGCCTTTGAGTTCATATCTACCCAAGCAACGATTGCGAAGTTGTGCAAGTTCTTGCTCTCTTTTACTTCCAAGTCTGCCACTGCTGATAGAATCTGCTAACCAATGTGTGCCAACCAAAATCAAAGGCTGTTTGGAGAAATCCATAATCCTACGCAAAGTTTCTAATACGCGCCATTTCAAATGTTCTGCTTCATCTACGATAAGATACTTGCCACATTTCTTTAACTCTGCTGCAACTTTTAAGATTCCACTATGATTGCTTTTAAACTCTCCTAGATTTAACGCATTGCAAAGATTCTTTAAAATATCTTTAGCATTCATATCAGGCGTAGCTTCTATAAAAATTGCTTCTAAATGGCTTTTGCAATATTCTTTAGCAATTCTTGTTTTACCTGTGCCGCTCGCACCTAAAACGACAGAGATTCTATCTCCTTGCATACTTGCAAGAAGCAACCTTGAAAAAATCCTCTTTGCATCACTTGTTTGGATAAATTCCAAATTATTTAAGCCTAAAATTTGCTTTTTAACTTGCGCTTTCTCCGCAACTTCTTTTAGAAAAATTGCAAATTTCTCTTCTACACCTGCGGCATACTTAAAGTCTGGATTATTCAAATATTGACTAATGTATGTCTTTCTAATTCCAAGCTTCAACTCTAACTTGCTTTGAGAAAAACTCTCGTCTTTTTCTCTTTGCTCTTTTAAAAATGCTATAATTCTATCTCTCACTAGAAATCCTTTGTTAAGCAAGATATTTCTTGCTTGGCTTTGGTTTAGGCTTAAAAGCCTTTGAAAGAGTTTTTAGAACCCTTTAAAAGACCTTTAAAGTGCTAGTTTTTGCAACAAATCCCAATCGTCTATCATTTCTATATTGTTGTTTGTATCCATTGGTAATTCCCAATTATCCTCTCTGTTGCGCTCTACTTGAGCGTTATGAATTGCTTCTTTGACTTGCGATTTAAGTGATTTTTGTGCTTCTCTTTCTGCGCTACTTCCTAAGCTCTCATTATTCTCTACACCTTTGAGTAATGCAGAATCTTGTTTGCGTTTTAAGCTCTCGGCTTCTAGTCTTGCATTTCTGCGGATAAACTCGGAATGTGTGCTATCTTTTTGCAATTCTCTTATGCGCTTAATGGCTGCTTTGTATTCTTTGGAGATTGTTTTAAGCTGCTCTTGTGTGAGAGGATTTGCAACTCTATCATAGGCAATGCAGAGAAACTCACCTTTTTCATTAAAGATAAAGGCTTCATTGCTTGCATTGATATTCTTTCTCACTAATACCTTGCTTCCTGCTTCAATGTATTGTGTCGGCACATACACAAAGGGGCGCATTTCTATGCCACTTTTGCCCATAACTCTTGGTTTGGAAGCTTCGGCATAGAGGAGGAATTGTGTGTAAGGCACACTTTCTCTTTGGAAGTTAGCCTCACTCCATAAATCCATTGGGCTTTTGCCTTGTGCTTTACTCCAACGCCTAGAAACCCTATCTATATTCCAAAACTCTACTGCCTCATCTAATAGAATTTTGGCGATTTCAAAGTTGATTAGCACTTTTTGCTGTGTTTTGATGGGATTGCCTTGTGTGTCTTTGCTTCTTCTTTCTCTTTTTGGGATTTGGGATTCTATGCTGTTTCGCTCTCCTACATTTCTGCCGATATAACTACCAAGTGCAGTAATATAGCTTCCTTGAATCGTGCGGAATCTTCGCTCTACTATTGCTTTAGCCTTGCCTTTATAGGCTGCACTGCGGACAAACTTAATGTTTAGTCCTTCTAATAATCCTTGCACTTTATTACTTAGATAGTCTTTGCCATTATCAAACTGAATGGCTTGGGGTTTGCCCATACTTTCAAAGGCTTTCCACATTAGTCTAACTACTGCATTAGAATCAGAAGTCTCACTTAAGCTTGCTATACTTCTCCCACTATAAACATCTACGATAGAAAGAATGCTTGGGCGGATTTGTTTGCCCTCACTATCTAAGACAATCGCATCAAGAGGGGAGCTATCAATCTGCCACAACTGATTAGGGAGAGTATAGAGTTCTCTTTGGATTCCATAGGCGGGTTCTTTATAGGAATCTGTCTTGTCCGCTCCATAAGTGATGAGGGTGTATTCTAAGGAATTTGCCGCTAGATAGGAATCCAAGAAGCGATTAAGGGTATTGAGTGAGAAGAGAGGTGGAATCTCACATTGAAGGAATTTTTCGTAAGAATAATCTTTAATATATAGGCGAGCAATCATGTGTAATTCTCTCCATAGCTGCATTCTATTGCAATACCCACTTCCCATTACTCTCCATAATCTTAAAGCTTCCTCTTGCGCCCATTTAGGGAGTGAAGTTGTGCCTGTTTTTGCAATACCTCTTTTATCACTTAATACACTTAGTCCTTGTGTTTTATACTTTCTTTGCCAATCAAAGAGCTTGCCTTGTGTGAGTTTCAAACTAGAATCCTCTTTGTTTTTAAGCTCTATGAAGTATTTGACTTTTATTCCTGCACTCTTTGCACTCTCATAGTCTAATAGAATTTGCTCTCTATATTTGGCTTGAGCTTTTTGGGAGGGGGTGAGATTATGCCAAGCTAAAGTGTCATTGTGAGATTCTTCTTTAGCACTGGAGACATCATTAAGGTTAAAGTCTGTCATTGCGTCATTGCAAGAGACTTTATCAACATAGCACAACTTTTTTTCTTTGTTCTCGTTGTGTAAATTTATAATCTCATCCGCAGAGGATTTGGCTATTTCGTTAGTAGATAAATCATTCCGATAAATAGAGGAATCGCAGCACTTAGCAATCCTATCATTAGACTTGTTAAGATAATTAAGCCCTCTATTGTGTAGATCTTCTCCTTGAGATTCTTTAAGATTTTTATTAATTTCATTTTGCGCCTCCTTACAATCCAATGTTTTAGAGTCCAAAGATTCCATAACATTAGGTTGTGTTTGCTTGTAGAATTTCATTGTGTTATTATGAGATTCTCTATCCTCACAAGTCATTTCTTCTAATACATATTTGATTGGGTAGCCTTTCTCTATGGCTTTCACTTGAGAGATTGTTAAAGGTTCAGACCATATTTGGAGGATTTTGCCTGCGTTGCCGCCAATACCATTAGTGTAAATATATGAAAAATATTTCGTATTAAATTTTAAAATTTTTTTGGTTTGCGCTTGTTTTCTAACAGCTCTATCGGTTATACCTAAAGATTTTGCAAATTCTCTACTACTTATCCACATACTACAACCTAAGCAATCTTGAATTCTTTCTGTAAGAGTTCTTTTAACTCTTTGGCTTTGCCCCATTTGCCCTTAGTTTTACCCTTAGACAAATCCAGCAAAACATTATAATCTGAATCACTAAGCCCTTTAGATTTAGCCCAAGTTCTTAGCTTAAAGCCTTTTTTAGAGAGTTGTTCAGAAATGCTTAATTTTTTCATACTATCCTCTGTTTTTATGTTATAATACTACCTAACCACTCCACAAAGGGAGTGGAGAAAGTAGTTTTATAGCTCTAGTTTGAAAGTGATTTTTAACTTCCAAACTTTGAGCCTTACAACCACTTTTTTATGCTTTAAAACTTGCATTTCAAAGCTCCAAAAGCGATATTCTTCCCACCCACCCAAAACCACTTTTAAGTTTTATCTTTTTTATGATAATATTCCTTAAAAGTAATGAAATTATACGCAAAATTTTTCATATTGTCAAGGAAAAACAGATGCAGATATGTAAAAAAATTCGTGAAATTAGAGGTAACGAGTCTCAAAGTAGTTTTGCTGAGCGTTTTGGTATTACCGCAAGAACATTACAGAATTATGAATATGGCAATACTTCGCCAAGTATTGATTTTATTCAAAAAATAAGCCAAGAATACGATATTGCTCCAGAATATTTTTTTGATTATGGAGAAAAATTGTTCCGCAATAGTTCCGCAATAGTTCCGCAATATAGTTCCGCAATGCAAAAAAAGAGTTCCTCAATATCCAAAAACGATAGAACATACATTAATTCTTCCTCTCAAACCTTAAACGATGATATTGTCTCTATTCCATTTTATGAAGATATAAGGGCGAGTGCAGGAAGTGGTGCGTATAATGACACAGAAGAAAGCCAATCACTAAACTTCCCTAAATCCTTTTTACGCCAATATTTCGGGATTGTTTCCTTTACAAACCTTTCCATTATTATAGGCAAAGGCGATTCTATGTCTCCTACTTTACCTGAAAGCTGTTACTTATTGGTGCAAACAGGAAGCGTGAATGATGGCGAGATTTGTATTGCTAGAATTGACGATGAACTTTATGTTAAACGCCTCCAAAAACGCCCTAAATTAAAACTTTTTAGCGATAATAAGGTTTATGAACCCATAGAATTAGAGGGGGAGAACTTTGAGATTATAGGGCGTGTAGTAGGATATTTCAAAAAAACTGCTTTTTAAAATTTTGTGATGAATTTTGTGAGTGTTTTAAAAGCCCTTTAATACGCGTTTAAAGCCTATTTTTAAAGGCTCTTTTGTGATTGATTTTGTGATGTTTTGTGAAAAAATAGCCCTTTTTGTGATTTTTTAATTCTTAATTTTCCACTTTAAATCAAAGTATTTTAAATCGCAAACTACCATTTTACCGAAGCTCAAAGCCTCTTACTATCTAAAATTTACACTTTGAAATAAAACACCCCCTTATAGTAATCTTTGCACAACTGCTTTATAAAGATTCTTTGGGGCTTTGCATTATTGGAAATGCCGCAAATCCCTAAAGGCGAGATTTATATTGTGGATTGCTTTAATGCGTTGGTTACTCTATCCTTTTAATCCTGTCTTGATATTTTTGGCGGTATTTGTTGATGTTTTCTGTCGCTACTTTTTGCATATCTGCAACTTCATCAAATTCATCTAAAATCTCTTTTCCTAGCAATGTTTCAATTGCATCTTCACGCGTTACCACTCCATAAAATTGCCCATACCTATCTTGCACAACAAACAATTGCTCTTTTTGCGCAATAAAAAGATTAAGGAGATTCAACACAGAAAGGTTAAAAGATACAACATAAACAGGTCGCATCAAATCTCCAATCGTTTGCCTCTCAATGTCTTGCATATTCAATCCTGCTTCCAAAATATCTTGTGTATGCACGATTCCAATTACAGAATCCACATTTTCTCCATAAACAGGTATGCGCGAAAACTTATGAATCTCTTTTACGCTCAATGCCTTTTGAATCGTATCACTATAACACAACGACACTACAACACTACGAGGTGTAAGAATATCAATGGCTTGATAATTTTTAAGCTTCAATAAATTTTCTATAATATATTCTTCACGCATGGAGATAGAACCGCTTTGATGTCCGATTTGACTGGCTGCTAGAATCTCATCTCGTCCAATAAACAAGCTAGAACTCGTCTTAACAAAACGCGTAATGAGCTTGGCAATCATAACAAATGGAAAAACTATCTTCAAGAGATAGTGAATGCTCAAAGTAACATAAGGTGCTAGATTTTTCCAATAAGTTGCCCCAATGGTTTTAGGTAAAATTTCAGAAAAATAAATTAAGACGATGGTAAGAATCGCCGCGCCCAATGCCTGATAATCTAGCCCATACAGACTTGCAACTTGGATTCCAACCCCTGTGGCTGCTGCAGTAGTCGCAAAAGTATTTAAAACCAAAATTGCTCCCTCTGCATCATCTACATTGTCTTTTAGATATTTCAAGCGACTGCCAACTTTGGGATTTTGTTTCTCAAAGCTTGCCACGAAAGAGGGAGTAATGGATAAAAAAACAGATTCCATAATAGAACAAAAAAAAGTAAAAATAATTGCAATCAAACAATAAAAAACTAAAAGAACCATACCCTCTCCTAACGATGTTGCAAATTGCCAACGCCAAGTGCTGCGTTGATTGCATCTTCCAACGCTACCACTCCTAAGACATTTTGCTCTGTATCTACAACCAAAAATAAATGCTCTTTTTGCAAAATAAATTTCTCCAACAAGTCTAAAATGCCCATTTGGGATTCCACCCTAATAACATTTTTCGCAATGCTTTTTAGGCTCTCTGCGCCTCTTTTTTCAAGGCTTGCTTGCAAAATATTCTTTTTAAACACAATGGAGCTAATATTATCTTTATCTGCATTCTCGAAATACAAAGGAATCCGCGAATATTTATGGACATTAGGATTTTTCAGAGACTCTTCAATACTCATTTCTTCGCTTAATGCGAAAATTTTTTCTTTTGGAGTCATAATATCTTTGATTTTAAGGGTTTTTTGCATAATTAAATGCTCCAAAATATCTCCCTCTAGCTCATTAATCGAACCGCTTTTTTCTCCAAGATCCATAATCGCCAAAATCTCATCACGACTCATTTGATTGGCATCTTTCTTCTTAAACAAATGTGTAATAATGCGTGAAACATAAACAAAGGGGAAAGTAATACAATAAAGCACCAAAATACAATAAGACATCGGAGAAACAATCATTTTCCAATAAGTTGCCCCAATGGTTTTAGGTAAAATTTCAGAGAGATACAAGATACACAAAGTCATAAACAGGGCAACAAAACCCTGCCAAGATTCTCCAAAAATCTCCACTGCTTGCGCACCAACTCCTGCTGCACCCACTGTATTAGCAAAAGTATTAACAACCAAAATCGCACCCACCGCATTATCTATATTTGCCTTAAGATATTTTAGAATCTTGCCACTTTTGGGGTGAGATTTTGCATAGCTTTCCATAAAAGGAGGCGTAACAGAAAGCAAAGCCGCTTCTAATACTGAACAAACAAAAGAAATGACTATTGCCAATAAAAAATAACCGATTAGAGAAAACATTGACTCTCCATAACTCCTAAACCCTTTGCTTTATTTTGTTGGTTGTAAATAATTTTATTTTTAAATATTACCATAAAAGCGAAATAAAATGATGAAGTTTGCCCAAGAATCTTTAGAAGTTTTAGAATCTATCTCATTTGAGACTTACCCAATCTACATCTCTAGCCTCAAAATAAATGCTCGTCTTGTAGAAAACTCTTGTAAAAATTCCTTGCTAGAATCTCGATAGATTCCAAAAATATCTACAAAATAAAAAGATTCCAATCTGCCATTTTGCTCCAAACTTTGCTCTAGTTTTTTGATAACTGCCCTATAATGAAAATCCTCCGCAATAATCATAGAAAAATCCATAAAGGAATCCGAAGTTAAATTTGCAGATTGTAACTCAATTTTGAGTTGCTCTTTAAAGCTTAACAAATGCAAATCTAACCATAAAATTTGTTGATTCATTGCCTTTAAATCCTCACGCAGAGATTCGCTCTTTAGCCCCAAAATCAACACAAGTGCCCCCAAGAAAACAAGCAAAACCAAAGGCAACAAAATCATTCCCCTAGAGTGCCTCAAACGATTCACTGGGCAACCTCTACAACCAAAGTATTTGCGCAATATGGAATTGCATCTCTACTTTTGACGCAAACCTCAAGCGCAATTCCTAAAGGCGTTTTGGCAATCTTAAAATCTGTAATACCTTCAAGGATAGTTTGTGTATTTTGTGAAGTCTTTGGAAATTGACTTTTGGATTCTAGCACGATGGAATCGCCAAAATGCAAATAAGAAATATCCTTTAAAAAATAAATTTTTGGCGCAATGCTTAAAGGACTTTGTGGATTTGTTTGTGTTAAATCCCTAAAAATTTGTGGAATCTCCAATGAAATTTTATCCGCATTGAGATTCAAGATTTTCCCTTGAAATTTTGAATGATAAAAGTCTTTAGGGAAAATAAAATCAGAAGTGATAAAGAGTGCTTTTTGTGGCATATTTGACTTAGTATAAAGGGAACATTTTTGATTCAAGATTTCCTTAGAGCTTGAATCTAGATTTAAAAATTCTAATTCTAATAAAGTGCCAAATTGAATACTTTTTGGCTCAAAAATACCATGCAAACAAGGCAAAGCATAATCTCCCACGATAACATTGTCCTGCAATGTTTCATAAAACATTAAACTTTTACCTTTTATGCTTGATAGACTTGTGCCAATCTCCTCACCATTACTTAGCATAAGACTTTTTAAATAAGAATTTTCTAGCAAATGCTTAATCTGAAATAAAGCATTTTGTGCTTGAATTTCTTGCACAAAGTGATGATTTTCCCAATGATAATTTTGATAAATCTTGAGCAATGTTAATCCCCCAAAAATACCAAAAATTCCTAGTAAAATTAATGCAAAGAGAATCTCTATCAGCGTAAAACCTCGTTGCATTCTTTATTCCTTAGGGTATCGTTGCATTGATTTCATAGAGTTGTGTGGATTCCAAAATTGAAGAATAAAAAACGCAATAAGGCATTATTTTGTTACAAATTGGAACATTATCAATTGCTATCTTTTGGGGAATCCTTATATTTTTTTGACCAATGACAGCAAAGCTTCCTAAGATTGCCGACATTAACACGCTCAACACCAAAATAAAAATCAAAAACTCCAATAAGGCGAAGGCTCTTCTATCTCTATTCATCACAAACTTTCCAAAAAACACTCTATTTTAAACACTTTTAAGTTTAATTATCTAAAAATTACTGCATATTCAAGTAAAAGTCAAGTGCTAACAAAAAGATTTTGATAGAATCAAGGCTGGTGGCATAGAATCTTACAATGAGCAAAAGGGGCAAAAATGCTAAAAATCGCTATTCTATGCGCATTTAGTGGAATCCTATTTATCCTTACAGGAGTCTTTTGGGATTGGACGCAAATCACACCACAGCCAAGCAAACCTTGCTTTTTTGTGCAATCCAATACATTAAATGTCCGCAATGCGCCAAATTTGGAAGCACAAATCATAGGCAAACTACAACAAAACTTCCAAATCTGTGAATATTCTAAAGCACAAAATGGCTTTTTACAAATCCACAAAGGTTGGATTGCCACAAAATACCTAGCTCTTGAGCCCTTCAAGATGCAAACACAAAACTCTATACAAACGCTCGCCCAAGCCCAAAAACTTCGTGATTCCAAAGCATATTTAAAGGATTTGAAGTCTTCTAAAGCTCAAAACAAACCAAAATTTAAACTCACAAGCACGACAAAAGATTCTGCACTCACATTTCCTTCCCACAAACAAGTGCAAGATTCTACGCAAATGGTTGTTTTAGAGCAAATCATACAAGCAAGAACAGAGATGAAAAACCAAAACTATGCTCAAGCCAAAAATCTAGCCTTGCGCGCCAATCTAGCAAATCCTAAAAATCTAGAAAGTTGGGAAATCTTTACAAAAAGCTTGTATTTGGAGGGAAATGCACAAGAAGCTATTTTAGTTTTACAAAATTTTTTGCAACAAAATTACGATGAGGATTTGGCAAATCTTCTCAAACGAATGCAACAAGGACATAAAATTTGACTCCTCAAAACTCACAAAAACATTGGAACATTCAAGAAATCAGCAAAGATTCTGCCTTGCGCTTGAATGTCGAACAAATGCGATATTTCGGTGCGATTCTTGCTCAAGAACCAATTCCAAAAACCATAGAAGTTGCCTTATTGGATTTCTCAAATAACCCCCATAAAGAAACACTTGAGAGACTCTTTGAGGGTTATGTTTTGAACTTTGGAGAGATTTGTTTAGAAGAGTTTGAAAAAACTCTTGCTTGGTTGGCGCAAGAAGAACTTTTGCAAGTTTTGTTAAAGAAAATTCAACGAGAGATAAATCAAGAATCCAAAAACAAGGATTCTAGCATTCAAAATCTTGTGCGATTTCTCTTGCAAGTCGCGGTTTCCAAAAATGCTAGCGATGTCCATTTTGAACGCGACTTTGATTGTATGCGCGTCAGATTTCGCATTGATGGTGTATTGGTGGAGCGATTTTCATTTGCATTATGGCTCTTTGCGCCTTTAAGCGCAAGTATCAAACTCTTGTCCCATTTGAATTTGACAGAATCCAAACAACCTCAAGATGGGAGATTTGAACTAGAGTTGCAACATACAGACAATACTTTACGCACTTTTGATTTTCGCGTCTCTACCTTACCATTAATTGAGGGAGAATCTATTGTGCTTAGGATTTTGGATAAACATAAAACACTTCTTCCTTTAGAATCTTTAGGATTTGGACACATAGAGCTTGAACAAATAAAATCTCTTTTTAATCTTCCTTATGGGCTTGTGCTAATTACAGGACCCACAGGCAGTGGCAAAAGCACTACAATGTATGGAATCCTAAATATCCTAAAAGAACGAAATCTAAAAATCATTACGCTTGAAGACCCGGTAGAATATCGCTTACCGCATATTAACCAGGTCGCAATGAGTCCAGAAGTAAGCTTTGCCAATGTTTTACGAAATGTCTTGCGTCAAGACCCTGATGTAATTATACTTGGCGAAGTGCGCGACAAAGAAAGCTTACAAATTGCAATTCAAGCAGCTTTTACAGGGCATTTAGTTTTTGCTACATTGCACACAAATGACGCATTAGATACAATTGTGCGCCTAAATGATATGGGATTAGAACCACACTTTATTGCACAATCTCTAAGCGGAATTATCGCTCAACGCCTACTTCGCAAACTTTGCAAGTGTCAAACCACGACAGATACGGATAAACCTCTTGGTTGTGAAGCCTGTAATCAAACGGGCTATTTGGGCAGAATCGCAATTGCCGAAATTGTGCAAACCAACTCGGATTTGGAAGATTTCATTCATCATCGCTTGGATAAACAAGAGTTTTTAGAGAAATTAGAGAAACAAATTCCTTATTTCACCTTAGAGCAAAAAGCACTACAACTTGTTGCAAATAAAATCACAGATATGCGCGAAGTCTATCGCATTGTCAAATAAATGCCAACTTTTCAAGTCCAATACAAGCAAAAAGGCAAAATCCAAACAAAAACCTACAATGTTAAAACACAAGGTGAGCTAGAAAACAAACTCCAATCTGAACATCTTTTCATTCTAAGTATCACACCAAGACCAAGCCTAAAAGAGAGGTTGGCAAAGCTAAATCCACCCAAGACAAAAGAAGTTTTAAGTGCTTTTTATGAACTAAAACTTGGGCTAAAGGCTCATATGCCTTTAAGTTTGCTCCTAGAAAATCTACAACATCATACCCAAAATCCATTTTTGAGCAGTCAATTCTCCAAAGCTCTTTTCGCCTTAAATTCTGGAAAGCCTCTTGCACTTAGCTTCAAAGAAGCAGGATTTTCTGACTTTATTTGCTCAATGCTAGAAATTGGTCAAAAAACTAACAAGCTAGATGATGCAATAGAATTCATCTTAATCGAACTTAAAAATATGCAGAAAAATCGCAAACTTTTAACAAAGATTCTACTTTATCCTGCTTGTGTCATTTTAGTAATGATTGTTGTATTTTTGGGAATTACACTTTTTGTTTTGCCACAGTTTGAACTACTATTTATCGGTATAAATGCGTCTTTGCCACTTGTTAGCAAAAGCTTACTTTTGATGCGCACAATCGTGCTAGACTATGGCTGGTTTAGCTTGATTGCATTTTGCGGAATGACATTTTTTTGTTATAAATTTTACAAAACTTCATTAAAATTTCGTTGTGCTATGGATAGATTTTGCCTCAAAATTCCTTATTTGGGCGGAGTGTTGCATTATTATCAGCTTTCACAATTTCTGCTTAGCTTCTTTTGGCTTTACAAAAGTAGAGTGCCCCTGCAAACAGCCTTAGAAATTGCTTCCAAAGCATTAAGCAATGAAGCAATCAAACAAAAAGCTGAAAGAATTTTTGAAGCTATCGCTCATGGAATCCCGATTGCACAAGCCTTTAGCACAAGTGGAATATTGGACACTCTAAGTATTCAACTCCTTTGTGGAGCACAAAATCAAGAAGGATTTTTGGAATCCCTAGAAGTGTTACTTGAGCTTCACCAAGAAGAGCTGGCTACGCGCGGGGAAACTCTCCTCGCAATGATTGAACCCATGATGATTTTAATTTTAGGGGCTTTAGTTTTGTGGCTAGCTCTTGCAATTTTCCTGCCTCTTTGGGAGTTGCCTATGCAAATACAAATCAATCCATAGCCTTCCAAATGTGATTGAGAAATTCAAATGCGCAGGACAGCCAAAGTGTCTATACAATAGCATAATTCTTTAGAATTATTTTCCAACTTTCATTGCTTGAATTATTTCTTGTTCGGTTTTTATCACCTCTTTGACAAAAACATCAATCAATTCTTCTTGTTTGTATTTGCCCACAATTTCACCTTGCTTAATCACCAATCCATCACCACTACCAAAAGCAATTGCAACATCAGCATGTTTTGCTTCTCCTAGTGCATTGACTGCACAGCCCATTACAGATATTTGCATAGGTGTCTTAACTTTGGGCATACGCTCTTTTAATTCTTTTAGTATTGGCACTAAATCAGCCTGCAAACGCCCACAAGTAGGACATGAGATATAGGTGATTCCTTCTTTTTGTCTTCCAGAATAACGCAAGATTCCACGCGCAACCTCAATTTCTTTTTCTAGCTCACCAGTAATAGAGACGCGCATTGTATCCCCAATACCCTCCATAAGCAAACCACCCAAAGCCATAGAACTTTTAATCATAGAAGATTCTAAATCCCCAGCTTCCGTAACTCCTAGATGAAATGGATAAGCCACCAAAGGTCGCAATGCACGATAGGCACTCATCGTCCGCTCTACATCACTTGCTTTTAGAGATATTTTGAGATTGCTAAATCCAAAGTCCTCTAAAAGCTTAATATTATAAAGTGCGGATTCTACCATTCCTTCAGAGGTTGCACCATATTTTACTTCAAATTGCTTCTCCAAACTTCCCGCATTCACACCAATACGAATAGGAATCTGATACTCTTTGCACGCATCAACGACCGCTTTAATTTTGTCTTTTGAGCCGATATTACCTGGATTGATACGGATACAATCTACCGATTCTGCTGCGATGAGTGCGAATTTATAACGAAAGTGAATATCCGCGACCAAAGGAAGTGAAATCATACTTTTGAGCGACTTTAAGGCTTGTGCATCTTCTTCATCGCTGACCGCAACACGGACAATATCACAACCCGCAAGCTGTAATCTATCAATTTGCTTTTTGGTTTCTTGTAAATCCGCTGTTTTACTATAAGTCATACTTTGCACAGAAATTGGTGCATCTCCTCCAATTAAAACATTTCCTACTGCAATTTGCTTAGTTTGATAACGTGGCTTTAAAGTTTGGGGTTGCATTTTCTTTATTGTTCTTTTTTTTCATCTTCGTGTTGGTGGAGTGGCTGATTATCAATGCACAATAAAGAATCCGCTACAATTGTTGTCAAATAACCTTTAGGATTGCCATCAAAAGGAATGCTATCTAACTCTGCTCGCAATCCAATTTCATCTGCCAATTTCTTGATTTCTTCGTCTTTACCATAACGTTCAATATAATATTGGAAAGTCTCTTTCCAACAAATGTCTGGCTGTGCTCCACTTTTGCCCGGCGCATTGAGCATAAACTCTGAAAGATAAGCAATTTTTAGAATCGCGGCAATTTTATCACGCCAATACTCAATATAAAGATATTCTTTTAGATTATCCAAAGTTGCTTTACCATTACCTGCAGCTGCAAAAGAAAAGGCAATTTTTTCGTATCGCTTAAAATCATCATAAAGTTTTTTGTATTCTGGCATAGAGCGCAATTCAAAATAAGTTTCTGCCATTTTAAACGCATCTGCCAATTTGCGCTCTTTGCAAGCTTGAGCAAACTCTAGCTTAATTTGAATCGTTTTTGTTTTCTCATCAGCAAGGGTTTTAAAAGGCGACATTGCGGCTAACAATTTACAAATTTCAAGGGCTTTAGTATAGTCATTTTGATTTTCATAGGCATTAACACGTTGCGCAATTTGGTCCCCAATTAACAAGGCACTTCTGTAAATTAAAGTTTCTTTCAAAAAAGGCAATCTATCGCACATTTTAAAATACTCTACAAAATTCTTTGCTTTGTATTCTTTGTCTGCTTGGACAAATTTATCACTATTTCTAAGCAACATCATTGCAGCATCTTTTTTGGATTTGACAGTAACAAACGGACGCAGCAAATCTTGTGCTTTAACTAGATTGCCTTGAGGGTCTTGGAAAAGCAATCTCTTAGAAACTTCAAAAGATTTTTCCCATGTTTCTTCTAGCTTGGCATAAGCAACGGTTTCTTTTAGATATGGATTTTGATCAACCAATTTATAAGCCTCCATATAATTTTTAGCTTCAATTGCGTCCATAAACTTCGCCACGGCTTCTTTTTGCTGCCAATAATAATCAAACTCTTCTCTTTTGCGTGAATCCAACATAAAAGGCTCTACAACTGCCGTTGCTTCTTGAAGTTGGTCTTTTGCCAACAAATCTATTGCTTTAGCCAACATTTCTTTCCAAAGCGTTTCTAGTTTTGTGCGATATTCTTTTAGAGTTTGTAAAAAAATATTCTTTGCCTGAATCAAACCTAATGCACCTTTGAGGTCATTATTGTTCAGCAATTCTAACATTTCCTCGCGTGCTTCATCAATATCTGCAATCTCAATCGTTCCATCAGAATAGCCAAGATAAAGCAAATTATCCTCTAACCTCATCATCGTAATACCGCTATGCTCTAAAGCAATGGAATCACTTAATGTATTGTCTTTTAAATCAATAATGCGCAATTGTTTATCTTTTGCTCCAACAATTGCAAATTCTTCACCTGGAAGCTTACGACATCTTGTAAGCCAAGCACCTTTTAAAAGATTTTCTTTGGTAAATTGCTGTTCGCGCACATCATAAATCAAAGTTTGCCCATCTTTAGTTACACAAAATAAGAGTGTATCCTCCGCATAAAAAAACGCATCTTCAATCAAAGATTCGGTTTTGATGTTGGCAACTAATGTATTTTTAACAACATCAAAAATCATTGCGCTTTTGCCAAAACAACCTGCAAATATCAATCTCCCGTCTTCGCTAAAAGCAATAGAAGAAATGTAATCTGGCAAGGGTGGCATACTCAAAGCAAGTTGATAATTATCGGCAGAATACACTAGCACACGTCCATCTTCTCCTCCCGTAGCTAAGTAATCATCTTCATGTGAAAAAGCAACTTTAGAGATTGCAAGTTTTTGCCAAGTTAGCTGTGCAATTGGGGCAATCTCTGGTGTAGTCGTTACCACTACACCCTTGGTTGCCTTGACAAAACCCATTGCGATTTTAGAAGTTGTGTGAGAAGCAGCAACAGCTTTGCTAAAATGATGCAAAGGTTCAACTTCTTTGGACAACTGCAATGCTTTGTCGATAACTTTATTTTCTTTTGAAAATGTAGAGATATTATAAAAATTGTCCATACAAATAATGGAATCCTTATCTGTCGCGATTCCAAGCACACTACCAACCAACTTTAAACTGCTTTTCACAGGAAACATTCTGTGCTCCTTGATTGACTAAAATTGTCAAATCTAAATCATAATTTATTATTATACTTTAAACTCTTTAAATTTGCCTCTTAAATTCTTAATTATTCTCAAGACTTTAACAAAGTGTGTAAATGTGAAAACATAATTTCCTCTTTGTGCAAAAAGTAAAAAGAATCTTGACTAAAATTAGCAAAATTTGCGTAATTCTTTGTTATACTCAAATGAATAAATTTACAATAAGGAAGCTTATGAAAATCACTTATACTCTAACAGACGAATCCCCAGCCCTTGCTACTTATTCATTTTTGCCCATTGTTCAAGCCTTTTTGGGCAAAGCTGGCATTGAAGTAGAAACCTCTGATATTTCCCTTTCTGCGCGTGTTTTAGCACAATTTCCAGAGAGGCTAAAAGAATCCCAAAGAGTCAAAGATGAGCTTGCAATTCTTGGCGAACTTGTCAATCAACCCGATGCGAATCTCATCAAAACACCCAATATTTCTGCGTCTATCCCACAACTCAAAGCAACAATCAAAGAATTGCAAGCCAAAGGTTTTGATGTGCCAGAGTTTCCTGATGAAGCAAAAGATGAAGCACAAAAAATCATCAAAGAAAAATATCAAAAAGTTTTGGGTTCTGCTGTCAATCCTGTGCTAAGAGCTGGAAATTCTGACCGCCGTTGCACCAAAGCAGTAAAAGAATATGCCAAAAAGAATCCCTATCGTGTTGTAGAATTTCATCAAGATTCTAAAACACGCGTTTCTTATATGGCAAATGGAGATTTTTTTGACAACGAAAAAGCCATTTTGGTAAAAGAAGCCACTAAGGCAAAAATTGAGTTTGTTGGTTCAAAAGGCACAGAAATCCTCAAAGACAATTTAAAGCTAGACAAAAATGAGATTTTAGATGCAACTTTTATGAGCGCAAAAGCTTTGGACGCATTTTATGCCAAGCAAATTGAAGTTTGCAAAAATGAAAATATTTTGCTTTCTTTGCACTTAAAAGCAACGATGATGAAAGTTAGCGACCCTGTAATCTTTGGGCATGCTGTTCAAGTGTATTTCAAAGAGCTTTTTAGTGAGTTTGGCGAGGAACTCACACGACTTGGCGTCAATCCCAACAATGGAGTTAGTGAGCTTCTTAACAAAGCAGAAAATAGCCCTAAAAAACAAGAAATCTTGGCAAAATACAATGAAATCTTAAGTAAAAGCGCACCACTCTCAATGGTGAATTCTGATAAAGGAATCACAAATTTGCATATTCCAAGTGATGTGATTGTCGATGCCTCTATGCCTGCAATGCTCAAAAATGGCGCACGGCTTTGGGATAAAGAAGGAAAAGAATGTGATACCAATGCGCTGATTCCAGATAAAACTTATGCAACAATTTATGAGGCTGTTGTAGAGGATTTACGCGCTAATGGCACTTTGAATCCTAGCCAATTAGGTAGTGTCTCTAATGTTGGTTTAATGGCAAAAAAGGCACAAGAATATGGCTCACACGATAAAACATTCATCGCAAAAGAAGATGGAATCTTTAGAATCGTGGATGAAAAAGGTGTAACTTTACTAGAACACAAGGTAGAAAAAGGCGATATTTATCGTGCCAATCAAGTCAAATTTGAAGCAGTGCAAAATTGGATTGATTTGGGAATTGAACGTGCAGATTTGACAGGCAATAAGGCGATATTTTGGCTAGATTCTAAACGCCCAAGTAACAAAATTATGATTGATTTGGTGCAAGCAAGATTGAAAGAAAAAGGCAAAAATATTGCGATTCTACCACCAAAAGAAGCTTGCTTAGAGTCTCTCAAGCTTATTCGCGCAGGAAAAGATGCAATTTCTATTAGTGGCAATGTTTTGCGAGATTATTTGACGGATTTATTTCCTATCCTAGAGCTTGGCACAAGTGCAAAAATGCTCTCTGTTGTGCCAATGCTTAATGGTGGCTCAATGTTTGAAACAGGAGCTGGCGGAAGTGCGCCTAAACAAGTAGAGCAACTTGTAGAAGAGAATCACTTGCGCTGGGATAGCTTGGGAGAATTTTTAGCACTTCAAGCAAGCTTAGAATTCTACGCACAAAAAACAGGCAACAAACAAGCACATGTTCTAGCAAATAGCCTTGATAATGCAATTGGTGAATGGCTTAATAATAATAAAGCCCCATCAAGAAAAGTTGGGGAAGATGATAACCGCACAAGTCATTTTTATCTTGCGCTTTATTTTGCTAAAGCTCTTGCCAATGATAATAGCGATTCTACTTTGCAAAACTTCTTTAAAGGAATCGCTGATGAACTAAGTGCGAATGAAAACAAAATCCACCAAGAATATTTAAGTGCGCAAGGTGTAAAAGTAGATTTGGGTGGATATTACAAGCTAGATGATGAGAAATGCAATGCGATTATGCGCCCAAGTGCAACCTTTAACGCAATTTTGGCTAAGGTTAAGTAACCACATCTCTTCAAATATCTTTGCGTGATTCCCTTACGGAATCACAATATAATGAATAATGGATTATATTTTAGTTTAAATCAAAAAAGTAAATTTTCAGAGTTACTTCCTTCATGGCTTCAGGCTTGAATCCAAGTTTTAAACTTGAAGTCTTATCATCTTGCCCTATTTTTGGATAAATCAAAAATCCTTGATTGCATTGGTATTTTGCAAGATAGGCAAACATTTGATACATATCACTCTGTGAGATTCCATAGTTTCTATCTTGTGTGCTTAAAATTTTCCATTTGGTATCAGCGATAAAAAGAACCTCTTCTGAATCTTTTTCATAGCCTACAATATCAGGCTTTAGTTGGAAAATATTTTTTTTCTCTTTTTCGGCTAAAAATTTAGATTTTTCTTGCGTTTTGATAGAGATATTTTGGCTTTCTTTAAAAATACTCTTCATAAATTCTTTATATTTTGAATTTTTTGCTCTAAAATTTTCATCACTACACCATTTTTTCATCTCACTTGCCACAAAGCTTTCAAATAGCACATTCATATCAAAGAGCAAAGCAAAGGCTTTAGAATCTCCATTATACGCACTAAAACTTTTGCGCTTTAAAAAGATTTCACACCACTGCAGCAAAAGTCTATAATGCTTAAAGCTTCTCATATTTTGGCATTGGCTCAAATCTTTATCGATATTGGCACTCGGTGGAATGTCGGCAAAAATAAAGCGAGCTTGGGCAAGTTTGCGAGTTGTCTTGCTGCTTAGATTTTGCTTGCTTAAAAACTCTAAAGTGCTTCTAATGATACGATTGGGCGCGATATTTTGGCTAAACTCATCGCTTGAAGTAAAAAATCTCTCTTTGTGCGCAAAATTATATTTGAGGTTTTCATTAAACAACAACTTACCTTTAAGAAACTTGCGATTCTCTTCTTGCACCATATAATCACTTTTTAGCCCCTTTTTAATCAGATTTTCAAGCTCATTGAGAAATATCAGAATAAAGATTTCAAGCAAAGGGAGCTTTTGGGCTTGAAGATGAGCAAGATAGCTTTCTTTAAAGGGAGAATCTTTTAGAGATTTTAGCATTTCTATGAGAATATTTTTGGCTTCGCAAACTTCGCATTGTTCAGATTCTTTACACATACAATTTTGTAATTTAAAGCCCTCATTATTTTTGCTTGTTTTAAAGATTTTTGGCAAAATCTCAAGGCAAAAACCACTTTTGGTTTGAATCAGCCCAACATAGTTTTGAGCAACAAGGGTTTTAGAGTTTTTAAACTTCAAAAAGCAATGATTGCCCTCTTGATGAGCAAACTCTACAAGCTCATCAAAGATTTTTTGGGCTTTCTTTTTATCATTGCAAACTTGCTCTATCTCATTGGCACCAAAACTCTGCCACTCGGCGATACAAAGGGTATTGTTAGTTTTCATCATTTTCTTTAATTGTTGGTTCTATCTTTGAACTTTCTTTAATGATTCCTCTAATTCTTTGGCTTTTTTCTCATCATAAATTTCTACAAATTGCCACAATTTCCATTCAGCAGAATCTGTGATTTGATAAACACTTTTTCCATTATCAAAATCGTTAAACTCGGAATTAAATAGCTTGCTAAAACTTATTTTCTCGTTTACTTTAATCATTCCATTCCCATTAAGCACCGCATCAATCTTGGCATAATCCTCATAGAAATACTCTTGCAAAAGCGGAATAATCTTTTTGGCAAAAATATTTCTTAAATTCTCTATAGGAACATAATACCAATTTTTGGTTTCCCCATTTTCAACAAGCTCATCGTTCCATTCTTCCAGCTTAAATAATTTTGCCTCACTTAAAAAATACGCATGCCCTATGGTATGCTCTCTATCAAGCAAAAATTCAATACGATGATTAATGGTTTGTAAAATTTCATCAAGTGCGATTGTTTTATGACTTGTCGTATCTTCTTTGAAATATCCCTCATTTTTTGCAGGATTACCTATTGTAATATAAATCTCTTTCAATAAGTCAGGCTTGGATGTCATCTCAATAAATTCAAACCTCCTACGCAATGCGGTATCTAATAGAGCGATACTTCTATCAGCAGTATTCATTGTGCCGATGATATAGAGGTTATTTGGCACACCAAAGCTTTCTTGACTATATGGCAAAGTAACTTCTAGTGCGTCACCATTTCCGATTCTCTTGCTTGGCTCAATGAGTGTTATCAGCTCACCAAGAATCTTAGAAATATTTCCCCGATTGATTTCATCAATGATGAGGATATAAGGTTTAAGTTTAGCCTGTTCCTTGGTTATAATTTGTGGTTTAAACTCTTTTTGTTCAAACTCTTTAAGTTTTTTATACAACTCAAAATAATAAATTGCATTGCCATGCCATGGTGATTTTGATTCGTATGTTGGCTTAATATCTTTATAGTCTTTTATAACACCATTTCTAAAATCTTGATAATCTCTTAAAACTATTTCTTGTGTCAAACTCAGCGGAGCTGATTCTATATTTGTCCCAATACTTATGGATTTTACTTCCCCATTATTTTTGAGATTAATAGAGCAAATTTTCATTTTGCTGCTATCACAAAAATCAAGTTTTTTGCCTTCATCTACATCTTGCTTTAATGAGAGGGCATAAGCCTGAAATAGTTCTTGAGTATCTACTTGTTGTCTATCTTTAGATTCTTTGTTGGACTCTTGATATTCTTGGTAATTTGTTCGCGCCTTTTCACAAATAACTTTAAAGATTCCATTTTGCACTTCATAAGTCATCTTTTGTGAGCTTTCATCTATTTTGGGCTTTATCCCCTCGACAAACTCCTCATACGAAAAGCTTTGGTGAAAGGTAATGAATGCAATCTGCCCATTAGCTTTATATTCATCAAATTTTTTCTTTTTCTCTTCACGACTTTCAGAAATAGATTCTATTTCTCCATACTCGAGCAGAATCTTCAACGCCCTATCTATCGTTTGATAGGTTTTGCCTGTTCCCGGAGGTCCATAAAGGATTTGATTGAGCGGAATTTGACGATTACTTAAAACCTTGTTTGTATTTGTTTGATTTGATGTTTCCATTTTTTCTTTTTCCTTGTTGTTTTGTAAACCATATTTTTCCCATAGAGGCATAGACTTCTCATTTACCATTGTTTCAAGACTATAAGTCTTATCTTTTAGAAGTTCTCGATAGATTTTTGCTATGCTTGGATTCTCCCCTAAACCTAGATTTTCGCCTTTGGCAATTTCTTGCAATACACTTTTACTAAAGATACACATAATCCCCATATCATCAATATTTTGATAATGAAAGGCGATTTTCCATTTATATATAGAATCTAAGGTTTTTATACTATCAATTTTTTCTAGTTGATTGGCTTGTGAAAAATTTATTACCTTGATAATATCAGCTTTTACTATCTCAAATACTTCCTTTTTATTTTACCCAATTTTTCGTTAAAATGCACCTTATCTTTGTCGGCAAAAAGCCCCATGGATTTTTTGCCTTTTTCAACACCACGAGAACTAAATCTGCCCATATCTTTTAATTTATATTCAATCCAATAAACAAAATCATCTCTTTCTTTTCCAATGTTCCCAAACCCTGTATATTTCTCCAAAGTCATATTTTTGACTTTCTCCAAACTCCAACGCTCTTGAAATTGCAAAAACAAATCTTTTTCTTCCTGCGTTAGATTAATCATAATTTACCTCCACTTTTTTAAGCTAATTATTTTCAATTTTTCCCATACATTCTTCAAAGATAAACTTATGTTCCTCTGGCAAAGATTCAAAAAGTGCAAAAGCAAGATTGCGAATCTCCCAAAGTGCGCTTTTAGAGCTTCGTAAGCTCAAGAAGTTTTGCAAGCTTCGCGCATTAATACTCCAAGTAAGCTCGGTTTTATAAGATTCTGGCATTGCAAACTTCACCAAATCATTACTAATATTTTCTTGCAATAGCAATCGCAGATTTTCCAAAGCTTTCACGCTTGCTTTATCTACCGCTTCATTATGGGTGAGGACTAAAAATTCCTGTGCGCGTTTAAGATTCTCTACATTAAAAGGTGAAAAAGATTCTGCATTTTTTAACTCTTTAAGCGTGTAACGCGTAGATTTCACACTCAAAGACGCGATTCTATGGCGCGCTAATTCCTGCAAAGTCGCGCGTGAGATTCCTTGAATATAAAAAGTATAATGTAAATGCTCCAAAGTTGAAGCGTGTTTGAATTTATTGCCCACGCGATAAATCAATTCTTTATCTTTTTCACCACCATTATCACTTTTTTCAAAACTCTGCCAACAAGTGCGAATCGCGTGAGAACAAACATTTAATTCTGTGTAATTCAAAAGTGTAATTTGCATTAAAATTCCTTAACTTGAAGTTTCAATCGCTGCGCATGTGTAATTGCGATGGCGATTGCATCTGTAATATCTAGCGGTCTAATTTCGCCTTTGATTCCTAAAAGTCGCTTAACCATAAAGGCAACTTGCTCTTTCTGTGCTTTGCCATTTCCCGTGAGAGCTTTTTTGACTTGTAAAGGAGTATATTCTGTAAAATTCCCCAATTCTTGTAGAATCTTAAGGCTTAAAGCCCCACGAAATTGTGCAAGTTTAATCACACTTTTGGGATTATAAGCATAGAACATATCTTCAATTGCAACAGAATCTATTTTATGATTTTTTAATACCAAATCAATTCCCTCTACAAATTCCAAAATTTGATGTTGTAAGATTCTTTCTTTGATTTTAATTAGTCCTGCTTCTTGCAAAGATATTGTATTTTTTTCTAATTGAATGATTGCATAACCACAATTTCTACTACCTGGGTCAATGCCTAAAATATTCATTGATTGCCTTATGAAAATGTTTTAAATTTGTGCAATCATATAAAATTTTTAGTAATTCTTGGATAAAATCCCAAAATTTCACGAGTTATTCACATATTATTCACACCTGTGAATAACTTTAAAGGCATTATTTTGAATCAGATTTTATTGCAGCTCAAAGAAGAAATTACTCCCTTTGAATTTGACAATTATATCAGTCAAATTACCTATAATGAAAAATATTCACGCGATGATAGAATTGTATTTAATGCTCCAAATATTTTAATTGCAAGTTGGGTTAAAACCAAATATGCTAGTAAAATTGCGCATCTATTTGAAATCCACAAAGGTTTAAAGCCAGAAGTTATTGTAGAAGTCGCAAATTCTAGCAAAAAGAAAGAAAATAAAACCAATGTGCGAAAACCAAACAGCACAACCAATCTTAATCCTTCTTTTACTTTTGCTTCTTTTGTCGTAGGCAATTCTAATACTTTTGCTTTTAATGTTGCCAAAGCTGTTGCACAAAATCAAAGTATTAAATACAATCCACTCGTTATTTATGGTAACACAGGATTAGGCAAAACGCACTTGTTAAATGCAATTGGAAATGCCAATATTCTCGTAGGTAAAAATGTTATTTACACGACAAGCGAACAATTCCTAAACGATTTTTTAGTCCATATACGAAACAATTCAATGGAACGATTCCGCGAAAAATACCGCGCTTGCGACTATTTATTGATTGATGATATTCAATTCCTAAGCGGTAAAGAACAAATCCAAGAAGAGTTTTTTCATACTTTTAATGAATTAAAAGAAAATAATAAACAAATTGTGCTGACCTCCGATAGACCCCCAAAAGATATGAAAGGCTTAGAAGAACGTCTCAAGACGCGTTTCACTTCAGGACTACTTGCAGACATTCAACCCCCAGAATTAGAAACAAAAATCAACATTATTCGTGCAAAATGTGAATTAGACAGAATCCATTTAAACGATACTATCATTCATTTCATTGCAGCCAATATCAACGACAACATTCGTGAAATTGAGGGGGTTTTAGTCAAACTCAACTTCTCAATGAATGTTACAAATATCCAAGAAATCAGCCTTGACTTCGTCAAAGATGTTTTAAAAGAATATATTAAAGAATCTAAAGAAAATATCAGTATGGATAAGATTATAGAAACAGTAGCAAAATACTATAATCTCAAACCATCAGATATTAAAAGTAAAAATCGCTCCAAAAATATTGTCATTGCACGCAAAATCGTAATTTATTTGGCTAGAACCCTTACTCCAAACTCTATGCCCTATCTTGCAAACTTCTTTGGAATGAAAGATCATAGCACTGTGAGCAAAGCAATGAAAAGTATTCAAGATGAAATCAGTGAAAATCCAAATTTCAAAATAATCATTGAAGAGATAAAAAATAAAATAAAATAGCACTTTTAAATACAATAAAAACAAAGTTTTGCTAAAATAGTGAATCAATGTGAAATTAAATCAATCAAGTTCATTCACACAAAATACCAAAATTTAGAAGTTTGCAGTAGTTATTCAACAATTCAAATCCCCTACTAATACTTCTAAAATTTATTAAAATAAGGAGTTCTTTATGAACATCACCATTTCAAATAGCGTTTTGGATAATATCTTTACTTCCCTGCAACCTTTCCTAGACAAAAAAGACTCTAGTCAAATTACTTCACATATTTACCTTGAAACAAAAGACCAACAATTAATTTGTAAAGCCACAGATTTTGAAATAGGGCTTTGTGCTATCAGCGATTCTCTAACTATCAATGAACACGGAATTGCAACTGTTAATGGAAAACAAGCCTTAGACATTATCAAACGCCTAAAAGAAGGTGATGTCAATCTCTACACCCATAATGAAAATCTCCATATCCAACAAAATAAAAGCTCTTTTAAACTTCCTATGTTTAATGCCCAAGAATTCCCAACTTTTCCAGAATACGAAAATTTACCAAAGTTAGAAATTAATTCTATGCAACTTATCACTTCAATGAAAAAAATATTCCCTGTCATTGACACAAACAACCAAAAACGTGAGCTTAACGGAGCTCTTTTAGACATCAAAGAATATTCTTATAATTTTGTTGCAACAGATACCAAACGACTTGCAATGGTAAAATTTGATAATGCTTCAGGGAACAATCTAGCCTTAATTTTTCCTAAAAAAGCAATTACAGAAATTCAACGCCTATTTTTTGATAACATTGAACTTTTTTACAATGAAAAAGACATTATCATCAAATCACAAAACTATATTTTCTTCTCTCATTTAATCAATGGAAAATTCCCAGACTACGAAAAAATCTTACCCAAAGAGATTGCAACACAACTTACAATTCCCAAAGCTAAAATTATTGAAGGAATCAAAGTAATTAATTCCGTTACTAATGATGTTAAATTAACTTTTAAAACTAATGAGATTCTATTTGAATCTCTAAGTCAAGATAACTCTGAAGCTAAAACACAAATAGAAATCAATCTTGGAATACAAGAAGAAATCGAAATAGGAATCAATTCACGTCATGTTTTGGATTTTTTAATGCAAATTGACACAGCAGATTTTCTCTGGGGACTTAATGGTAAAAATGCACCTTTCGTGCTAAAAAGTGAAAACTTCTCTACTGTTGTAATGCCAATTATTATTTAATATTTTAAATTTAGAATTAAAACTTAGGAAGAAAATGGAAGATTTAGAATACACTGGACAAAGTATTAAGGTTTTAAAAGGTTTAGAAGCAGTCAGAAAGCGTCCGGGGATGTATATTGGTGACACCAATACTAGCGGTTTGCACCATTTGATTTATGAAGTTGTGGATAACTGTATTGATGAAGCAATGGCAGGATATTGCACTGAAATAGAAGTGATTTTGACTCAAGAAGGTGGAGCAAAAATTTCTGATAATGGACGCGGAATCCCAGTAGATATTCATCCAACAGAAAACATTTCTGCTGCCACGGTAGCTTTAACCGTGCTTCATGCAGGAGGAAAATTTGACCAAAAAACTTATTCTGGTGGCTTGCATGGTGTAGGTGTATCTGTAGTCAATGCTCTTTCAAAATTTCTTCAAATGACAATCTATAAACATAATCAAATTTACCGACAAGATTTCGCAAAAGGAATCCCACAAAACGATTTAGAAGTCATTGGAGAAACCAAACGCAATGGAACAACGATTGAATTTATTCCTGATGATAGTATTTTTGAAGTTGCGACTTTTGACAAAGAAATCTTGAAAAAACGTTTCAAAGAATTAGCTTATTTAAATCATCAAATTACGATTCACTTCAAAGACGAACAAAGTGATTTTAATGAGACCTATCATTTTGAAGGTGGTCTATCACAATTCATTACAGATATTAACAAAAAATCATTTATTTCTCCTATTATTGGATTTGAAGGCAAAGATGAAAATGTAGAAGTAGAGGTTGCTTTAGCTTATAATGAAGGTTTTGATGAAAAAGTTTTAAGTTTTGTTAATAATATTCATACAACAGATGGTGGGACACACGAAGCCGGATTTCGTATGGGTTTGACTCGTGCGATTACAAATTATATTGAAGAAAATGCCAATGCACGCGAAAAAGATTCTAAGATAACAGGTGATGATATTCGTGAGGGATTAATTGCGATTGTTTCTGTGAAAGTTATTGATCCTCAATTTGTAGGACAAACCAAAGGGAAATTGGGAAGCTCTTTTGTGCGTCCAATCGTGCAAAAGCTTAGTTTTGAAAAAATTTCAAAATTCTTTGAAGAGAATCCAAACGAAGCCAAAGCTATTATGCAAAAAGCACTTTTAGCCGCTCGTGGGAGAGAAGCAGCAAAAAAAGCAAGAGAACTCACTCGTAAAAAAGAATCCTTTAGTGTCGGCACATTACCTGGTAAATTAGCAGATTGCCAAAGTAAAGATCCAAGTATCAGCGAACTTTATCTTGTTGAGGGAGATTCTGCTGGAGGTTCAGCTAAACAAGGACGTGATAGAGTCTATCAAGCAATTTTACCTTTGCGTGGAAAAATTTTAAATGTAGAGAAAAGTCGTTTAGATAAAATTCTAAAGAGTGAAGAAATCAAAAACCTTATCACTGCATTAGGTTGTGGAATCGGAGAAGAGTTTGATATTCAAAAAGCAAGATATAATAAAGTGATTATTATGACAGATGCTGATGTTGATGGAAGTCATATTCAAACTCTATTAATGACTTTCTTTTTCCGTTATTTGAAAGGAATCATTGAAGCGGGTTATCTGTATATTGCGCAACCACCGCTCTATCGCTTTAAAAAAGGTAAAAAGGAAATTTATCTTAAAGATGAAAAAGCTTTGAGTGAATATTTGATTGAAAATGGGATTGAAAACTTTGAATTTCAAGGAATCGGCACAAAAGAAATTATAGAGTTTTTTAAGATTGTCGCACATTATCGCTCAACTCTACAAAATCTCAAAAAACGATTTGCTTTAATTGAAATTGTGCGATATTTAATTGAAAATGAGAATTTACTTACACTAGAAAATGACGCCTTGTGTAAAACAATTAAAACAAAAATTATAGAGCTTGGATTCAATATTTTGAACGAAAAGACAGAAGAAGACAAAATTCATCTTTATGTGCAAACAGATTCAGGTTTGGTAGATATTAAAATTGATGAAGAACTTTTCACTCATCCACTTTTTGAAGAAGGACGATTTGTTTTTGATAAAATCAAAGAATATGATTTGGAATTTTTAAAAGGACAAGATGCAGTTAGTTTGTTAGAAGCAATCGAAGAGAGCAGTAAAAAGGGTGCATATATTCAAAGATATAAAGGTCTAGGTGAAATGAATCCAGAGCAACTTTGGGAGACAACAATGACACCAGAGAATCGCCGATTAATTCGTGTAGAGATTGCAGATGAAAACGAAGCAAGTGATGTTTTTTCTCTTTTTATGGGTGATGAGGTTGAACCGCGTAGGGAATATATCCAAAGCCATGCCAAAGATGTAAAACATTTAGATGTTTAGGAATCGCAAATGTATTTATTAAGTGGGATTCTTGATTTTTTTACAAGTTTGAATGGGATTTTTTATACTCTTAGTTTTGTGGTAGGTGGAATTCCTTTTGGATTGTTGTATGGAAAGTTTTTTGGCGGAATTAATATCCGAGAAGTTGGAAGTGGAAGTATCGGCGCAACAAATGTTTTGCGTGCATTAAAAACACAGAATCCAAAACTTGCTAAAAAAATTGCAATCTTAACAATGCTAAGTGATGCGCTTAAAGGTGTCATAGTCATTCTTATTGCAAAGAGTTTTAATGTTAGTTTTGAAGCACAATGGATGATGGCATTTTTGGCAATAGTTGGGCATTGCTTTTCACCTTTTTTGAAATTTGAAGGTGGTAAAGGAGTTGCAACATGTGTTGGTGTAGTTGCAGTATTTTTGCCTATAGAAGCACTTTTAGGTTTAATTGTTTGGCTTTTAGTAGGTAAATTTTTGAAAATTTCTTCTTTAGCTTCACTCTTTGGTGTGATTTGTGGTATAGGTTCTAGTTTCTTTTTGCATCCAGAGATTCCACATATCACAACGCATACACCTTTAGTTTTAATGATGTTGATTATCTTTTATAAACATATTCCAAATATTATTCGTTTAATTCAAAGAAAAGAACAAAAAGTCATATAATCTTGTATTTTTACATCATTACTAACTAGCAAATTGAATTAAAGGAAAAATTATGGTAGTTTTTGAAAAAGTTAAAAAATTTGTCATTGCCTATATTGCGAATAATTTTAAACTTTCTAACAAATTGACAAGAGTAGAGAATAATTTAAATAAAAAATTACAAAATTTAGAGAAAACATTACACAAGAGAATCACAGAACAAGAAAAAGTGTTAAATGAGAGATTTATAAAATCTCAAAAACAATTAGATTTAATTCTAACAAAATCTGTTGAAAATGAAGTGCTTTCTTTAAGAAATCTCATAATTCCTAATGGCAACAAGCCTATCATAAAGAACCATTTTTTGCTTTTTAATTATGACAAACATTTCCCTAAATTCGGTCATTTAAACTTGGGCGATTATATCCAAACTTTCGCAGTGAAAAATGCTCTTTCAACTCTTTTCCCTAATGCAACTTATGCGTTCCACGATAGAGATTCTTTCTCTAGTTTCGGCGGGGGGGGGGGATAATAATCCTTCAAATGCTCTAATTCCTGTGATTATGCAGGGTTGGTTTGCACATTCTTGCCATTTTGTTCCTAATAATCAAACTCTGCCTATTTTTGTTGGAACACATTTTAATTCGAGAATTTATAAATTTTTAGAATACTTTATCGCCTATTATCCTTTTTATTTTAAAAATAAAGAAATCGGTTGTAGGGATTTAGAAACTTTGCGATTTTGTCAAAATAAGGGGCTTAGAGCTTATTTTTCACGTTGTTTGACTCTGACATTACCCAAGCGTGAAGCAAATGTAAAGGCAAATAAAGTTTTCTTAGTAGGGATTCCTAAAGAAGATTTACAATATATTCCACAAAATCTTTCTAAAAATGCAATACAAATCAATCAACAATGGATAGAACATCACAATTTAAATTTTGAATATTTTGAATCACAAGCGCAGAATTTGCTTGAAACTTACAAGAGAGAAGCCAAGCTCATCATCACTTGTGCACTCCATTGTGCTATACCTTGTGTGGCAATGGGGATTCCAGTAGTTTTAATTGCAAGAAACGAAGAAAATAAACAAAGATTTTCCGCTGTGAGCGGGATTTTAAGAATCTGGACTTTAGAGGAGTTAAAAGCAGGCTTGATTGACTTTAATCCCGCTCCTTTAGAGATAGAATCTCTTAAAAAGGATATGTTAGAGAATTTAAGACTAAGTATCCAAAAAGAAATGGGCGAGAGGGTTGAGGAAGAGCAACTTTTGCAAATTAGAGCAAGAATCGCGGAATTTAAAGTAAAAAATCTTAATGAAATTCCTAGCGGGGCAAATCATAATTTAGAAGCAAAAAGCGATTCTATGAATGTGAATTTGTGGAAAGAAGATTTTAAGTATGATTTGGAGTTTAAACAAAGAGCGCAGATTTTGCTAGATTTGCTCTCGCCTGAAGCAAAGGAGAGTTTAGAATCTGTATTGGATTTGGGCTGTGGCGTGCAGTATTTTAGGGAAGTATTAAAAGAAAATCATCTGAATCCCTCTTATGTGGGAGTAGATTTGTATCCTCATCAAGAGGACAATATCCTGTGTGATTTCAATCATGAGGAATTTCCCTATTTTTCTAAAGATTCTTTTACACTGATTATCTGTGCAGAATTGTTTGAATATATTTGGGATTTGCCAAAATTTATAGAGAGGATTTGTAGTCTTTCTCCTAAATTGATTTTGTGTAGTTATAACTTTACCAATGCAAGCGAAATTGATAATGAGATTTGGGTTAGAAATCGCTTAACGCAAGAGGAATTATTCAATTTGTTTTTATCCCATCATTATATCTTAAGTAGTTATCAAACGCACAGAAGAAACCTCCCAACAGGTTATTTTTGTTTTTGCAAAAAAGAACTAATGGGCAAGGTTTAGGATTTCATTACAAAATCACATTGATGTAGCATTTGGATTGTTACGCTCATTTCATTTGCTCGTAATAACAAAATGGCAATCCTTAATATGTAAGAAAATTTAAAAAAATAAAATAATCCAATTTTTTTATATTATTTGTTAATTTTTTGCTTATTTTGCTACTTTTTGTAATATAATTATATGTTAATTTATTTGAAAGGATAGTTTATGGATTTGTTAATGTCCTTAAGTGAGGGAACACAATTTGCGATTCAGTTAATTGTTGTTTTGATTTGTTTGTTTTATGGTGCGCGCAAGGGTGGAATTGCTCTTGGACTTTTAGGGGGTATTGGGCTTTTGGTTTTGGCTTTTGGTTTTGGCGTTCAGCCCGGGAAGCCCGCAGTTTCTGTTATGCTTACAATTTTAGCAGTGGTTGTAGCTAGTGCAACTTTACAAGCTAGTGGTGGATTAGATGTAATGTTGCAAATTGCAGAAAGAATTTTGAGAGGTAATCCGAAATTCTTAACGATTTTAGCTCCTTTTGTTACTTGTTTTTTGACGATTCTTTGCGGAACAGGGCATGTGGTTTATACAATGATGCCAATTATTTATGATATTGCTATCAAAAACGGAATCCGTCCAGAGCGTCCAATGGCTGCTTCTTCTATCTCTTCTCAAATGGGAATTATTGCTTCTCCTGTTTCTGTGGCGGTGGTTTCATTGACTGCATTTTTGCTAAATGCGGAAACTCATTTGGCAGGTTTTGATGGTTATGTAGATTTATTAAAAATTACAATTCCTTCAACTTTGTGCGGTGTTTTAGTAATTGGAATCTTTTCTTGGTTTAGAGGCAAAGATTTAGATAAAGATGAAGAATTTCAAGAAAAACTCAAAGATGAAGAATTTAAAAAGTATGTTTATGGGGATTCCAAAACTTTACTTGGTGTTAAACTCCCGGGTGTTCAATGGGCAGCAATGTGGATTTTCTTGGGTGCAATTGCAATTGTTGCGATTCTTGGAGCATTTCCAGAGCTTCGCCCGCATTTTAAAAATAAGCCAATGAGTATGGTAGATACGATTCAAATGTTTATGCTTCTAGCAGGTTCTGCTTTGTTAATTTTCACTAAAGTTGATGCTGCAAAGATTGGCAAAAATGAAATTTTCCGTTCGGGTATGATTGCTCTTGTAGCGGTGTTTGGAATCTCTTGGATGGCAGATACAATGTTTGCAGTGCATACACCGATGATGAAAACAGCATTGGGAAGCGTAGTGCAAGATTATCCTTGGACTTATGCAATTATGCTTTTATTGATTTCAAAATTTGTTAATTCTCAAGCTGCCGCAATTGCCGCATTTGTGCCTTTAGCGTTAGGAATTGGTGTGCATCCTGCAATCATTGTAGCTTTTGCTCCTGCTTGCTATGGTTATTATATCTTACCGACTTATCCAAGTGATTTGGCAACGATTCAATTTGACCGCTCTGGCACAACACATATTGGACGATTTGTTATCAATCATAGCTTTATTTTGCCCGGACTTATTGGGGTATTTAGCTCTTGTGTATTCGGTTATATTTTTGCAATGTTTGCAGGGTATTTAGGTTAGTAATTAAAATCTTCATAAAATGTAATGACAATATGAAAATATTGTCATTACAAGCAAAATCAATCTATTTTTAAACACAAAATGACTCTATGGTATGTAGATAACCCATATATTTATGGTGAATTTTAAGGCATTTTTTACATATTTTGAGGTAGAATCGGGATTATACTAGATAGGAGGAAACGATGAGAGAGGTGCAATTTGAAGATATTAAGTCTGCTGTTGCAAAGCTAGCGATTGATGCCTGTTGCATTCAGACACCAGACATCAAACAAGCCTTTGCAGGCGCAAAAAAGACCGAGCAGTCGGCACTTGGGCAAAACATTCTTGACACATTGATTGAAAATGGCAAGATTGCAGAGGGCAATATGATGC